>ENA-OWNK01000453-OWNK01000453.1-metagenome-genome-assembly--contig:-NODE-453-length-19333-cov-4.955234_pt1 | contig 19333 bp, 13 predicted proteins | sample MGYA00245343_ERZ651121 | MGnify/ENA primary metagenome ERZ651121 (study PRJEB26857, sample SAMEA4031775) | metagenome | biome: human; feature: oral; material: saliva | place: Philippines | collected 2014... | reverse complement strand
CTTAGATTTTTCTGCACGGAATACAGGACCGAAGTCGAATACACGACCAAATGCCATTGCTCCTGCTTCTAAGTATAATTGGCCAGATTGTGTTAAGTACGCTGGATCTCCAAAGTAATCTGTTTCGAATAATTCAGTTGAATCTTCTGCGGCATTTCCTGAAAGAATTGGGCTATCGAATTTAATGAATCCATTTTTATCAAAGAACTCGTATGTTGCATAAATAATCGCATTACGAATTTCCATAATGGCATGTTGTTTTGTTGAACGTAACCATAAATGACGGTGGTCCATTAAGAAGTCAGTCCCATGCTCTTTTGGAGTAATTGGATATTCATGACTTTCCCCGATTAATTCGATGTCTTTTACTAATAACTCATAGCCTAATTTAGAACGAGTATCTTCTTGAACAACACCTGTTACAAATACAGAACTTTCTTGAGTTAATCCTTTTGCTAATTCAAAAGTTTCTTCACTTACGTCAGCTTTTACTACAATTCCTTGGAAATAAGCTTTTCCATCACGTAATTGTAAGAACGCGATTTTCCCGCTAGAACGTTTGTTGGTCACCCAAGCACCAATCGTTACAGTTTGTCCAACGTAATCTTTTGCTTGATTCATTGTTATAGTTTTCAAAATATCACTCTTCCTTTACTTATATGATTCAATAAATTCCTTAATTCGATTAGCGGCTTCCCTTAATTCTTCTTCGCTATTGGCACAGCTGAGTCTAAGGAAACCATTGCATCCAAAGTTCTCTCCGGATACCGTTGCAACACCAGCCTCTTCAAGTAGTTTTAGGGCAAACTCTTCTGAAGAAGCAACGCCTACAATATGCATGGCTACTTTCACATTCGCGAATAAGTAGAACGCTCCTTTAGGCTTCTCACACTTAATTCCTTCTATGTTGTTTAATAATCCATGGAATAAGTCGATTCTTCTTTGAAACTGATCGCGCATTTCTTTTTTAGCAACTTCAACATCTTCCTCAAACGCACGAATCGCTGCATATTGTACAACAGAGGCCGGATTGCTCGTTGTATGGCTTGTTAAATCGTTTAATGCACGGATAACTCGTTTTGGACCAAATACATATCCGAGTCGCCATCCAGTCATTGCAACCGATTTTGATAACCCATTTACGACTAATGTGTTATTAAAAATCTCTGTCGATAAACTTGCCATACTAATCGATGGTGCATCATACACTAATTCATAATAGATTTCATCTGATATGACAAACACATTATGTTCTAATGCCCAATTTCCAATTTCTAGTAATTCATCCCTTGAATACATGAGTCCGGATGGATTCGATGGTGCATTCAATAATAAGATTTTTGTTTTATCTGTTACGTATTCATTTAGCAAATCAATTGTTAGCTTAAATGAATTTCGTTCCTTTGTTTCAATATACACTGGTACGCCGTCTGCTAATTGAATTTGTTCAGCATAACTTACCCAATAAGGAATCGGAATTAAGACTTCATCCCCTGGGTCAACCAATGTCATAAATACCGAATACAATGCAAATTTTGCACCAGCAAATGTCGCTACCTGCTCTTTTTGGATTTCAATTCCATCTTTACGTTTATGAAAATCACAAATTGCTTGTCTTAAGGTATCTAATCCCAAAGCAGGTGTATAATGGTCGGTTTCATGTTTCCGTAAAGCATCAATGGCTGCCTCTGTGATGACTTCGGGTGTATTAAAATCAGGCTCTCCAATCGATAGACTGATGACTTTTTTCCCTTGAGCTTTTAGTTCTCTAGCTTTTTGTGTCATCGCTAAAGTTCCTGAAGGCAATATTTTCGATACTCTATCTGAAATTTTTACCATAAATCACCAATTTCTATATATTCTCAATATCTTTAATCCATTTACCATTTTTCGCTGAAATATAGTAATATCCAATACGTTGATTACTCAAACGATAATTCACTTCCCATACAGGTTCACCATTTAAAAGACCTAGGCGTGCTTCGAGTACTTCAACGTCTGGTTTGTCTTGTAATGTAATAGAACGAGCTTCTTGCTCATTGACCACTGCTGATTGTTGAAGAATTGTTACATCTCCACCATCTTCAGAAGTAATCGCATAAATGGCATTCCCGTCTTTATCTTCACCCATAATCGTGTAATAAGACTTATCCGTATTAAACAAGTAGAATTTCGTCACTTTCGAAAATTCTACAGTCGGTGCCATTAATGTTAATGCTTCATTACGTTTCTTAATTTTAGGATCTACACTAACTACAAAAATACTTGCAGCTGCTAAAAATAATAGAAATAAAGTGAGTAATAGAATAAACATCGTTCTACGTTTCATCAATTTCTCTCCTCTACTCTAATTCTTCATAGATAATCGTATTATACGCTATTTAAGGCAAAAATACCACCATGCACTTGGTTAACGATTTCTATTCTTTCCAACGTTTAAACACTTCTTAAATGGTTTCTCGATTACTGTAGCGTTCTCTGGAAAGACACTCTTTACTTTCTGCGAGTATTTACTGATTGATGCCCTAACATCTAGTAACCAAATCTCCGCATCATTTTGATAAGGTCTACTAAATCGACCTAATCCCTGATAAAGCTGTAGCAGCATCATCTTCATAGCATAATGGCCAAAATAGGAACGCCCTTGTTCTTTCATTTCTAACTGAATGATTTGCTGCTCTGTAGTCACTGGATTTGGGAATGGTAGTTTTGTAATAACTAATGAATCAATCGATTGACCACCACTATCAAACCCTTCCCAGAAACTATACACACCTAGTAAAATCGCATCTTTTCTTTCTTGGAATCTTCGTTGAATTCTACGTCCAAGTTGCGGACCTTTTTGAGCAAGTAATTCAATTTGATCCTCATTACAGAAATCTGTCAATAGACTTTCTACTGCTAAAAGAGCTTCAACGGAATGCATTAACACCAGCATTCTTCCGCCATTTCGATTGTAAATCTGCTTAATACAGTCTGCAATTTGCATGTGATACTGATGACTTGAAGCTGAATTCACTGCTACTAAATCATTTGGAATAAAAATGTGATGCTCCATAGTTTTTGTCTCTGTTTCAATAACTGTAACTTTATCTTTTGCTTCTAATTCATGGAACAGTGGCGTAAATGTCGGAATCGTTGCTGAAATACCAATCATCTTTCGAATCTTCTTTTGGAACTGTTGGAATATCGTTGTCACAGAATCCACTCTGCTAATCTCTATATACGGTTGACCAAACTGGTCTTTTTCTTCAATCACAAAGTACCCCTCTTGATTCGTTTGAAACTGCCAGAGAGATTCCATTATTTCTTGTAATAAATAGGAGCTTTCTTCAAACAGTCTTGTTTTATCGGCATTTGCCTGTAATAAATTCATTACTTGAGAAATTGCCTTTTGTATCCCTTTCACCATTTCACTATGAATAGACGCTTTCCACTCTTCGGCTGTAAAAACATAGGAAGAGGTTAATGACTGTCCTGTTTTCAATTGTTCCATCCACGTTTCGTATAAATCACAAATCTCTAGTAGTTTACGATTCATGGTACGGGATAAGTGCTCCTCTTCTTTTGAAAAATGAAACATTGAATTTAAATGATGATCCGTCCATAACTGTTGTAATTGAAATAAATTCGAAAAATTGACAGTACTTGTGCCAAATTGTTCTAATGCGTGTTCAAACTGTTGAACTTCATCAACAAATACAATGGGTCTAACTCGATGCGCAATACTCGAAGCATATTGAATTAAAAATGCATGATTCGTAACCACAATTGAACTCTTTTGAACAGCTTGAATAGCTCTATTCCAATAGAGGCTCTCTGTTTCTAGGGCACGTTTGATGGAAATTTCTTTCCACAAAGTCCCTTGATGAAGTACTTGATTGCATTCAGATAAGTCTCCCGTAGCCGTTTCTGTAATCCAGACTAAGAGACCCATAATCGTAAGACTTGTTCTGGCACTAGGTTCATCTTTCAAACGAGAAATAACACATTTGAAGGACGATAAATCAATATAGTGTCTTTGTCCTTTAATAGAAACCACCGGCACTGTAACACCTAATTGTGTTTCTAGTGAAGCGATACTATCTTCCATCAATTGTTGCTGCAGTAGTAAATTTGACGTCACGATCCAAATCGGTCTGCGTCTTGTTGCTTTTTCAAATGCTGCTAAAAGATAAGCGTATGTTTTTCCTGAACCAGGACTTGCTTCAATAAAATGAAGGGACTCTTCGGTCTCTAGCATCTCTAATATCGTTGAAATCATTTCTCGTTGAGAAGTCTTATCTTCCAAGAAATCCTTATCCACTAATTCTTGGTAAGCTTCTATCGCTCCCATTCGCTGTCTAGAGGACTTACTTTTCTCTTCCTTTAAAGCAAGAGGAGAAATGACAAACCCTTGTTCGAGCAAAACTTCAACGTTTTCTTTATTTGACTTTTCTTCCAAAATTTCAACAAATACTGTCCCTGTATCCTCAAGCAATTCTCTCGAAAATTCCACTAATTGCTCTAATGTATGTTTGGAAAGACTACGAAGTTTATTTTTTATTTGTAAAAACAATTCTGCCGTCGCTTGCGCATCACTTCCAGCAGTATGTACTTGATGATGAGTAATGTCTAAAGAGTGCGTTAAATCTCCTAGGCGATAACTAAGCGCTGTTGGATAACAAATTTGCGATAGCTGAACCGTATCGACAAAAGGTACTTTCAAATCTAAACCGAGTGCATCTTTTAGTGCAGATACAATAAATGGTCCATCAAAACCAATATTATGAGCAACAAGCGTTCTTTCTTCTAGCAAGTTATAAATCGTCATCGCAACTTCATCAAAATAAGGTGCTTTTGCAACATCTGCGTTCGTGACTCCAGTTAATAATTGAATCTCAAATGGAATACTTTTTTCAGGATTAATATTGAGCGAAACATGTTCAACAATTTGATTGCCATCAATCAGTGTGCAACCAAATTGAAAAATACGATCTCCAAATTCATATTTTGGGCCAGTCGTTTCTAAATCAATGATTGCATATTTTTTCTGCATATGAATCGCTCCTTTCTAAGTATTCCTACCCTATCCAGTTTACTAACTTATACCTCTTGTTGCAACAAGAACAACGGTTTTCACGAAAAAAAGAAGCTTAAGCCATAGCCTAAGCCTCTTCTCTTTCAATTATTAGATTAAACAGTTTTCCCTTTGTCGATAACCACTTGTACTTCTTCAGTTCCTGTTAAAACGGTATGTTGTTTTACAGTCACATCTTTATCTGCAATCACATACTCTAAGTGAGCCCCTGATTTAATGACTGTATTTGAAAGAATGATACTGTTACGAACGACTGCACCCTCTTCTACAACAACGTCACGGAAGATAATACTATTTTCCACAGTACCGTTAATCTTCGTACCATCTCCTAAAATTGAGTTCTTCACCGAAGCTTTCTTACCATAAATAGTTGGTACCGAGTCTTTAACACGTGTTGTAATTTGAGTACCAGAAAGGAATACATTCTTGATATTTTCGAAATCTAGCATTTCCATATTTAAGTCATAATAATCTTTAATCGTATTAACAACTTTCAAGTAACCTTTGATTTGGTATGCAAATACTCGTAGCGTTTCAAGATTCTTAGCGATATAGTCGCGTAAGATATCTTCCCAACCAAGTGTCAAACCTCTCTTCACAATACCATTGAATAGTTCTTTCGTTAAAATATAGATTTTCACTTGGGTAGGACATACTTGATCAGAACCATCAAAATGATATAACGATTCATATACTTGATGATTTTCATCAAAAATAATTTGTGATTCCCCTACATTCGGTTTTCTATAATTATAAGCAACCGTAATATCAGATCCAGTATCCAAGTGATATTGGAACATTTCCTTAAAATCAATATTCCCGATAATATTCGTATCTGCTAAAATAACGAATTCTTCATCTAAATCTTGCGTATACACCATTGTATTGGCTAACGCTTCAATTTTATTTTGAGGAATGCGTGTTGATAAGTAGTTTGACATCGGAGTGATAAATTTCAAACCACGATTTTTACGGTTTAAATCCCAATCTTTTCCTGAAGCTACATGGTCGAATAAAGACTTGTAATTATGATTCGTTAATAATGCAACATTATCGATATTTGCATGTACAAGAGAGGATAACATAAAGTCAACCATACGATAGCGGGAAATTACTGGTAAAGCGGCAGCCGTACGATTTCTGACTAAACCTTGTAAGTCATCATTTCTATAATTATCTGCAAATAATACACAAAACGCTTTGATCATATTAATTTCCTCCAACTTTCGTATCTTCTTCTACCACTTCGAAATTGCCAATAACGGTAATCATATCTTTACCAGGTTCAATTTCTTCATGACCTACTGTCACACCAGATTTCACAACCGTTCCCTCAGCGATAATTGAGTTTACAACTGTTGCTCCTTCTTCAATGACTGCATTTTGCATGATGATACTTCCAAGAACTTTAGCATTTTTACCAACTGATACTCCAGAAGATAGGATTGATTCATGGACTTTTCCGAATAAAATCGTTCCATCGGAAATCATTGAATCAGTTACTTCAGCACTCTCCGCGATAAACTGTGGAAGTCTACCTTCGTGACGATAGTAGATTTTCCATGATTTATCAGAAATGTTGAATTCATCTTTGCGTTTGATTAAGTCCATATTTGCTTCCCATAGACTTTCAATTGTACCAACGTCTTTCCAATATCCTTCAAATGGGAATGCGTAAACGCGGCGTTCTTCAAGCAACATAGGAATAATGTTCTTACCAAAGTCTTTTTCACTTTCAGGATTTTCTTCGTCACGGATTAAGTATTCTCTTAATACTTTCCAGTTAAAGATATAAATCCCCATCGATGCTTTCGTTGAAACCGGATGTTCAGGTTTTTCTAAAAATTCTACTATACGTAAATCATCATCCGTATTTAAAATACCAAAACGACTTGCTTCTTCTAAAGGAACATTAATATGAGCAACCGTCAAATCTGCTTTTTTCTCTTTATGGAATTGAAGCATCTTGTTGTAGTTCATTTTATAAATGTGGTCCCCAGATAAAATTAAAACGTACTCTGGATCGTACTGATCGATATATTTAATATTTTGATAAATTGCATTGGCAGTTCCTTTATACCATTCCCCTGTTTTACCCGCAGTATACGGTGGAAGAATTGTTAATCCCCCGTCCACACGGTCTAAGTCCCATGGGTTACCATTTCCCATGTAAGAGTTCAGTTCAAGCGGCATAAACTGAGTTAAAACCCCAACAGTAGAAATTCCTGAATTTGAACAGTTTGAAAGAGGAAAATCGATAATACGATACTTTCCACCAAAAGGTACAGCTGGTTTAGCCATATCCTTTGTCAGTACTTGCAGACGTGTACCTTGTCCACCTGCTAGTAGCATTGCGACGATTTCTTTTTTTCTTGCCATACGTTCAACCTCCGATTATTGATTGTTAATAATGTACATTGTTGAAAACGGTGGTACGTTCACCGCGAGTTTATAATCAAAGCCCTTATGCGGTTCAGTAACTGTGTGAAGTCCACGATTGACCACTCCGCTACCGTTATACTTTTTAGCGTCAGAGTTTAAAACTACTTTGTAGCTACCCCATTTTGAAACGCCAATTTCGTAATTCTTAATCAAGTTTCCCGAGAAATTAGAAATAACAATCACTGAGTCGCCTTTAGAGTTCATTCTTGAGAAGACGAAACAGTTATTCCAAACATCTTCAACTTCATGCCATCTGAAACCAGTCCAGCCACCATCTAATTGCCATAACTCAGAATGTTTCTTATAGAAGGCATTCAAGTCTTTCACATAGCGATGAGTCGCATCATGAATTGGATATTTCAATAAGAACCAGTCTAATTCTCGTTCTTCATTCCACTCAATCATTTGTGGAATTTCATTTCCCATGAAGTTTAATTTTTTACCAGGGTGGGCCATCATATACCCCATGAAAGCTCTATAGTTTGAAAACTTATCTTCATAAGAAACTGAAGCTTTATCTAGGAGTGACTTTTTACCGTGAACAACTTCATCATGAGAAATCGGCAATATATAGTTTTCTGAGAAGGCGTACATCATTGAGAATGTAAATTGATTGTGAATTCCTCCTCTGAAAAGCGGATCTTTCTCTAAATAATCAAGAGAGTCATTCATCCAGCCCATATTCCATTTGAAGTGGAAACCAAGCCCTCCTTCTTCAACTGGTTTTGTAACCCCAGCGAATGCAGTAGACTCTTCAGCAATCATCATTACTCCAGGATACTCATTACGAACAAACTCATTAAGAGATTGAATAAATCGAATGGCTTCTAGATTTTCGAATCCACCGTAAATATTACGTGCAGACTCTTCTTCACTTCGACAATAGTTATAGAACAACATTGAGCTTACAGCATCCACTCGAAGTCCGTCGATGTGGAATTTTTCAAGCCAAAATACTGCACTAGAGTAAAGGAATGAAAGCACTTCTGTCTTTCCATAGTCGAAGACACGAGTTCCCCACCCTTTATGCTCTTGAATACGTTGGTCGCCGTACTCATAGCAAGGTGTGCCATCAAATTCATATAAGCCAAAAGCATCTTTCGTGAAATGTCCTGGCACCCAGTCTAAAATCACACCAATATTTGCCTTATGACATTCATCTACAAAGTACATAAAATCTTCAGGCGTTCCAAATCTAGAAGTGGCTGCGAAGAAGCCTGTCACTTGATATCCCCAAGATTTGTCATATGGATATTCCGTAATCGGTAATAATTCAATATGTGTATAATTCATTTCTTTTACGTAAGGAATTAACACATCTACCATTTCACGATAGGAATATGGATCTCCATTTTCCTTTTTCTTAAATGAGCTTAGCTCGACTTCATAAATATTCAAAGGTTCCTGGAACGGAACAGTTCTATTCTTCATCCATTTATCATCAGTCCAAGAAAAATCTGGGAAATGATACACTTTAGAAGCGGTTTGTGGTCTCGTCTCAGCATGACGTGCATATGGATCAGCTTTCCATAACCAGTCACCATGATGAGGAACGATGACATATTTATAGGAATCGAATTGCTTCACATTTGGAATGGTTATTTCATAGATTCCATTAGGATTAATGCGTTCCATTCGATAATCTGTTGGTCTCCAGTCACAAAAATCACCTGTTACATAGACCTCTTTAGCGTTTGGAGCCCAAACTCGGAATGTACATTCGTTATCACCTGGAAAGTTACCTAAGAAATCATAACTGTGAAAGTTTCTTCCCTCATGAAATAAATATTCTGCAAGTTGTTGCACTAAACATCACTCCTTTTCGCATTCGCTAACAAAAAGAAAATAAGCGTTTTCATTTTTGCTATAAAAAATCAGAGAAGCTTGGTTCCCAAACAAATTCTCTTGTTATGATTATAACATATTTCTTAAATATTCGTATAGGTTTTCATGAATTTTCTTGAAAATTTTTGTTTTATTCTCATTAATTTTCATAATCACCGTTTTGGTATCACTTTTCACTACTTTATATTACAATGAACATAGATTGACAAAAAAAGGGGCCTATTATGATTTTCTATCACTCACTAAAAAATAAGTATCCATCAGGAGCAGTGACGGATAAGCAAACTATTTTTATTCAAGTAAAAGTTACGAAAGAGACTCACCTCTCTTCTATCCAATTAGTTCTAAAAGAAGACTTAACACAAACAACAAGAATTTATCATCCAAGTCGCTCTACGATTGAAGCGGATGCAACGTTATTCTCATTTGAAATTTCACCTTTACAATCAGGACTTTATTTCTACTATTTTGAAGTTCGTTCAGAAATTGGGACTTACTACCTTAGCAATCATGAATTCCAAGCAGTTCCTGTTCTGAACTATCATGAGATTAACAGTTGGCAATTAACGGTTTACGAAGATCAATTTACAACTCCTGAATGGTTTAAGGGTGGAATTATGTATCAAATCTTCCCAGACCGTTTCAAGAAAAGTGATCAATATAAAGCTAAAAAAGCAGCGAACGAAGATGTTCGTTACCGTCATGAGGACTGGGATGAATTGCCTCAATCGAGTATCACACATGAAAATTACAAGGCTCAGGATTTCTTCCTTGGGAATTTAAAAGGAATTGAAGAAGAACTAGAACACTTCAAAGCCTTAAATGTAAACTGTATTTATTTAAATCCAATTATGGAAAGTCCAGATAACCACCGCTACTCTACTGCGGATTATTTCAATGTGGATCCTTACTTAGGTACGAATGAAGACTTTAAAAAGCTTTGTGCGAAGTTTAAAAAACATGGAATCGAAATTATTTTAGATGGCGTATTTAGTCATACTGGGGACGACAGTATTTACTTCAACAAGCAAAGTCATTACGATAGCGTGGGTGCGTATAACTCAACAGAGTCACCATACTATCCATGGTTTAGCTTTATGGAGTTTCCAGATACGTATCACTCATGGTGGGGATTTACAAACCTTCCAACGGTGAATAAATTAGAACCTTCCTATATGAAATTCATCAATGATCCTAAAACTGGTGTACTACCTTTCTGGCAACATCTCGGAATTGGTGGTTGGCGTTTAGATGTAGCCGATGAATTTCCTGATGAGTTTTTAGATGCATTACGAGTAACTGTCAAACAAACAGATCCAGAAGCTCTCATTATTGGTGAAGTTTGGGAAGACGCTACAACTAAGTTTGCCTATGATCATCGTCGTCGCTATTTCTTAGGAAAACAACTCGACAGCGTGATGAACTACCCTTGGAAAGACGCCATCATTGAGTTTGTTCTAACGAAGAACTCTCATGCTTTACGCTTTGCCATTGAGGAATTAATTGATCATTATCCAAAACCAGCACTCGACGTTCTAATGAACTTATTGGATAGTCACGATACAGAACGGATTATTACAAAAATTGGATTTGGCAATACGGAAGCAGTGCCTCTCCATGAACGTCCAACGCTTGAATTAACTGGAAAAGAACTCGAGAATACGATTCAAAAACTCAAAATCGCAAGTTTCATTCAATTTACTCTTCCAGGTGTTCCTTCGATTTATTATGGAGATGAAATTGGAATGCAAGGTTTCCGCGATCCATACAACCGTAAGACATTTAGCAAAAAAGAAATCAACGAAGAAATCTTCGAACATTACAAAGCCTTAACTGCCTTTAGAACTGAGTATAAAGAAGACTTCAAGGGAGATTTCAATGTCATCTACGAAAACAATGGGTGCCTTGTATATCAACGTGAATCTCTGCTATGTGCGGTCAATATGAATGAACATACGGAGTACATTGAAGGCCTTCATGGTAAACAAATTTTTGCAAGTCACAAAACAAGAAATCATCCAAACGGACTTCTTGTTCCTGCAAATGGCTTCGCTGCTTATCAAATTTAATCGATCCATAAAAAAAGATTCCCACAGTGGGCCTGCCCCACTTGTGAGAATCTCTTTTTTTATGTCATTATCCTTGAACACGTTTGATGTGCCAAATGTCTTTAGCATATTCTTCTACTGAACGGTCAGCTGAGAAGATACCCGAATTTGCAATATTTGCAAGGCTCATCTTCATCCATTTAGATGAATCGTTGTAGGCTTTTTCAATACGTTCTTGCGCTTTGACATAACTGTCAAAGTCTGCAAGACACATATAGTGATCTTGAGTTAATAAATAATCCACGATGAAGTTAAAGTTCATACCTCCAACCGTCATTGTACGGATGAAATCAAGAACGGTTTTAATCTTAGGTGAGTTATTATAGTATTCCCAAGGTTTGTATCCCTTAGCATATAACGCCTCTACTTCTTCTGTTTCTAAACCGAAGATTACGATATTATCTTCTCCTACAGCTTCATAGATTTCCACGTTTGCTCCATCCATTGTACCAAGAGTAACTGCTCCATTTAACATCAGTTTCATGTTACCAGTACCACTTGCTTCTTTACCGGCTTGAGAGATTTGCTCACTCACGTCTGCAGCTGGCAAGATAATTTCTGCTAATGTCACTTTGTAATCTGGAATGAATACTACTTTAATGTATTCACGTACTAATTCATCACTTTCAATCATTTGGGAAATTGAGTGGATGAATTTGATAATATTCTTCGCCATTTGGTAGCCTGAAGAAGCTTTCGCAGCGAAAATAAATGTACGTGGAGTTGGACGTAATCCATTGTATTTAATTTCATGGTAAAGATATACAATGTGTAACGCATTTAATAATTGACGTTTGTATTCATGTAATCTCTTCACTTGTACATCAAAGATTGAATGAGGGTTTACCGAAATTGCAAGAGTTTCCTTAATGTAATCTGCTAATTGCTCTTTCTTCGTTAATTTAATCGCTTGTAAGTCTTTTAGAACTTTCTCATCATCTTTGTATGCATTCAATTTAGAAATACCGGATAGGTCTTTAATGAAGTCATCTCCGATTAATTTTTCTAAGTACGTTGCAAGTTCTGGGTTTGCTTGACCTAACCAACGGCGGTGAGCAATCCCATTTGTCACATTACCAAATTTCCCAGGATATAAGTCGTTAAATGCTTTAAATGTATCACGAACAAGAATATCACTATGGAGTTTTGATACACCATTGACATAATGACTACCCACGATTGAAAGATTTGCCATCTTAATCATGTCGTCATAAATAATCGCTGTATCCCGTAATGTGTATTCTTTACCTTGTTCGATAACCCAAGCACAGAAACGTTTGTTAATTTCTTCAATAATTGAGTAAATACGTGGAAGAATTGGTTGGAATAAGGATACTGGCCATTTTTCTAACGCTTCTGCCATAATCGTATGGTTTGTATAAGCAAAAGTCTTCGTTGTAATGCTCCAAGCTTTATCCCAATCATATCCATACTCATCGACCAATAAGCGCATTAATTCAGCGACACCCATTGCAGGGTGAGTATCATTAATATGAAGAGCCACATGTTCAGAGAAGTTCTCTAAAGTACCGAATTCATGGTAATGGTTCTTCACTAATTGTTGTAAGGACGCACTGATAAAGAAGTATTGTTGTTTGATACGCAACTCTTTACCTTCGTTGGTTACATCCGCTGGATATAATAATTTAGAAATAGAAGATGCAATGGCTTCTGCTTCTGATGATTTAGAATATTCGCCGCGTTCGAAAAGTTTCATATTGAAACCAGTTTTTGCTTTTGCTTCCCATAAACGTAAAGTGTTTACAGCAGAAGAATCATAACCAGAGATTAATAAATCATAAGGTTCTGCTTGAATTGAAGTATAGTTTTTGTGATTCACTTTTAAGCCAGTATCTGTCATCACTTGCTCTAATTCACCACCGAAACGAACCTCCACTTCTTCATCATTACGGTACACTAACCCATATTTACCAAGGTCTAACCATTGATCTGGGAATTCTTGTTGCCATCCATTTGTAATGACTTGTTTGAAAATACCATATTCGTAAAGAATTGAGAATCCTGTAACTGGATATTCATTACTTGTTAAAGCATCTAAGTAACAAGCCGCAAGACGACCTAAACCACCATTTCCTAAACCTGGATCTGGTTCCATATTGTAAATTTCATCTAGTGAAAAATCATATTCACTTAAAAACTCTTTTGCTTCTTTTTCAATGCCTAAATTAAATAAGTTATTGCGAAGTGTACGTCCTACTAGGAATTCCATTGACATATAGTACGCACGTTTTTGACGAGTTTGTTTTAATGTTTGTTCATAGCTGAATTTCTTTTCCATTAAAATATCACGAACGGATCTCATCATCGCTTCGTATACTTGTCTCTTACTTGCGTTTGAGATTGTGACACCGAATTGATTCTTTAATGATGTTTCTACACGACTGGTTAAAGTTTTTTCAAACATTTAAGAGCCTCCTTCTGATTTTTATACCACTTCATGGTATAAGTCTAAATATTTCTTAGCTGACTGTTCCCAACTAACATCTTTTTGTAAATTGTTCTTGATAATTTGGTTCCACTCATCTGGTGATTGGTAGAAGCATGTAACGGCACGATAAATGGCATCCATCATATCTCCAGCATAGAAACTTTCAAACGTGAATCCATTTCCTTCTACTCCTGTAAATGGAATAACCGTATCGCGTAATCCACCCACACGATGAACAACAGGAACTGTTCCGTAACGCATTGAGATGAGTTGTGACAATCCACAAGGCTCTGTCTTAGAAGGCATTAAGAATAAATCACTTCCAGCATAAATTTTTGCAGACATCTCATTAGAGAATAGTAAAATGCTTCGTACACGATCATGTCTATAATGTTCTAATGAACGTAAAGCACTCTCATAATGAGCGTCTCCTGTCCCTAGAATCACTAATTGTGCCCCAGTTTTAAGGATTTCTTCACTTGCTTGTAAAATTAAATCAATTCCCTTTTGATGAGTAAGACGAGTCACCATTCCGATTAATGGAATATCCGCATTCACTTCTAAAGCCATCTCTTTTTGGAACGCTAGTTTATTTTGAACCTTATCTTCAAACGTATTCAAATCGTAGTTCACTGGAATCATTGGATCTGTTTTTGGATTGAATTTATCCACATCAATCCCATTTATAATCCCTCTTAATTTTCCTTGCTCTACTGTTAAAATCTTATCCAAACCATATGAGAAATAAGGATCCAAGATTTCACGAGCATATGTTTCACTAACAGTATTAATACGATCCGCTAATTGAATAGCTCCTTTCAGCAAGTTGAGGTCCCCATTATAAATCAGTGCATCAAAGTACTTGTTTTCTAAACCAAATAGATTTCCCATTTCATAAGGATTGAAACGTCCTTGGAATTCGATATTATGAATCGAAAGAACACTTTTCATATCTTTATAAAATTCTGCTTCACGACTCTTTAATACATCTAAATAAATAACAGATAGTGCTGTATGCCAATCATTCACATTCACAACATCTGGCTTGAAGTCTAGTGCTGGTAAGATTTCTAGTGCTGCTTTTGAGAAGAAAGCGAAACGCTCACCATCATCAATTTGTCCATAAATACTATCACGATTAAAATATTGTTCGTTATCAATAAAATAACAAGGAACCCCATCTACTTCTGTTTCGAAGATTCCACAATACGAATGTCTCCAGCCTAAATCTACAAATTGATATGCTTTGTATTTCAAGCCAAAACGTTCGCGGTCAATACTAGAATATAAAGGTAAAACAACGCGTGCATCTACCCCTAGTTGGCGAAGGGCTTTTGGTAAGGAACCGATAACGTCTCCTAACCCTCCTACTTTAACAAATGGAGCTGCTTCAGCTGCAATAAAACAAACTTTCATACACTTTCTCCTTTTACTTGTGATAAGCTTATTATATCGTGAAATCATGAAAAGAACTAGACTTCTTATATAATAAAATAAATAAATCAAACTAAATAAAAAACCTAGGACAAATGTCCTAGGTTCTAAAGGCAATTAAATTTCTGGGTAGATATCTTCCACAGATTTTTCTGGGTCAATCACGATGAATAAGTTACCGTGAGTACCAATTGCTGAACTTTGGTATTTGTTGTCATTTCCATCTTCATCTACTGGGCTGTATGGGAAATAAACACGATCTTTTTCAACAACTACATCTGATTTTGGATGATTTCCATCAACATATAAAATATCCATTAATTCGATATCGCTATATTTTTTAACACGTTCGAACATGCCTAATTCTAAACCACCTAAGTTAATGTCTTCTGACATAACGTGGTCAGCTTCAGGGAAGATTTCGATACGTAATGATTCACATGGGTGAATTTCTTGGAATTCTCCGCCGTTAATACGACCAAATGATGTAGTAACTTTTTTAATCCATAAGTCACCAATCAAACGACGATTAATCGTCCATGTTTCTCCATTTCTAAATACAAAACGTAAACCTGACATAACCTTTTTCATATAGGGTCACTCCTTAAAATAAATTATTGCTTACAAAATGATAATACCATTGAAACGCCTTTCATTCAAGAGTTATCATCATTTAAATAGTTTTCAAAATAATGTTTTTCATTTCATTGTAAATTTATTTATTTTCATTGAAATTGTTTCTAATCCATGAAACAATTTCTGCATTTTCATTTATCAATCTACCAGAAAGTATTTCTGATTGAAGAGCTTGTAATACTTCACCAATGATTGGACCCATCTTCTCTAATCCAAGTGCTTCTTTCACTCCAAAACCATCAATTTGAATGTCTTTCATAGAGCGAATTGGTAACTGTTGATACACAGCCTTCATCTCTTCTAGTTGCTCTACTCGCCCAATTCCTGGTAATAATTGTTCCACTTCAATAGATAAGTCTTCTGGACAATCATACGCTAAAAATGCATCCCAATCTCTTTCAAGACGCGCTAGTAATGTTTGATAGCCCGTTAATATAGTAGAAATTTGTTCATTGGATGATTTCCAATTTTTCAATACTTTTCTAAGCGTTGAAGAATCGAATTGTTCATAATAAGCAAATAAAATCCAGGCCTGAGTAATACTGATAGCATCTAATGGAAATTCGCCAATCTTTATCAGTGTATCCTTTGCTTTGTTAAAATCAGGGCAAGAATGATAGAGTTCACTTTCTACAAAAGCATTAAAAGCAAGCTGACGGTGTGGACTCAGTATCATTTTCTCAAACTCTACTTTCATACGTTCCACTGCCACTCGCTCAAGATTCGCTTTTAACGTACGAATCGCGCTAAAGGTGTCTTCTTCAATCGCAAAGCCTAATTGCCCTGCAAAACGGACCGCCCGCATCATACGAAGGGCATCTTCATTAAAACGCTCCATGGGATTTCCAACACAGCGGATAATGCCATGCTCTAAATCTTCAATCCCATTAAAGTAATCCACAATTTCCTCTTGGTCGTTTAGTGCCAGTGCATTAATCGTAAAGTCTCGACGCATCAGATCTTCTTCTAAACTTCTAACAAAGGTTACAGAGTCTGGATGTCTAAAATCTTGATAGGTCCCTTCTGTACGAAATGTCGTTACCTCATAACTTTCATGATGATGTAATACGAGAACTGTACCATGTTCAATCCCCACATCAACCGTATGCGCAAAGAGACTCTTTACTTCTTCAGGAGTGGCACTCGTTGCAATATCTACATCAGAGATTTCTTTTCCCAGCACCAAGTCACGAACAGAACCGCCTACAAAGACAGCCTCATGTCCAGCGTTTTTTAAGGTTTGAAGAACAGGAAGTGCATCCACAAAGAGTGGTACTGCTTGAATGTCTACTTTTCCCTTAAATTCACTCATCTTCTAACTCCTTTAAACGATTCGTTAGTTCCATAAATCGCGCCGAATCCATTGATTCTAGCGCCTCATTTATTTCTGATTTCAATTGAGAAATTAATACTTCTTTTTGGATAAGGTCTAGTTCATCCTCCACTACTTCCATCTCTTCAGCTTCTTGGAAGTAATAGGGATTTTTCTCTAATACAGAAAAACTCACCATACTCTTATAAGCATTTGGGAAGTCTAATTCAACGTAGCAATCCTCTTTCCAGTGAAGACGCATATCATGAAAAGCGACTTCTGGATTATCGAATTTCGTTCCTTCTTTGAAAAATAAGAAAGATTCTTGAGCAGGTTTTATGGTTGAGAAAAGCATCCCTTTAGGAGTTGCTTCCACATGTTCCACAAAATGGATTTGTTTCAATAATATCTCATGATTTAATAAATAATTCAGAATCCATAAAGACTCTCTTCTTTTTAATGAATGATTTGAAATAAACCACGATATAAACTTCTTCTTTGTTTCTAAACTAGGGTTAAACAAAGTATCCCTCCTACTCTTCAAAAATAAATGTATAGCGGATAAATTCAGGGTTAAATGGATCCATCTTCAATGCTTCTTGTAAGGCTGGAGCAGCTAAATCTTTACGTCCTTCTTCCATCATGAAACGAATATAGTCTTCTAAAAATTCGACTGAACTTTCACCAGCTTCATAGGCTTTTTGATAGTTCTCAAAGGCTTTCTCATACTCTTCCATTTCCTCATAAGTTTTCGTAAATAAATATAGAATGGCTGCATCTTCTTTTGTTTCAAGACTCTCAAGGAAGGCAATACTTTCGTCGTATTCTTCCTCTTCATTTAATGCTTCTATATAAGAAGACACATTTAAAAGTGAATCACTATTGAGGTTTACTGCTTCTTTTAATGAAAGAAGACCAGCCTCTTTTTCACCTGTGGCAAATTCAATCTGTCCTAAAATACGATGAGCTTCATCATTTAACTCATCAAAAGCAACCCATTTTTTAGCATAGGTTTTTGCTTCTTCTTCTCGTTTTAGCATCAATAGACATTGAATAACGTTTAATGTCACTTCACGATTTTCTTCTTCACGTTCAAGAATCTCTAAGTAATATTCTAACGCCTTCTCATAATTCCCTTCAATTGACTCATATGTTCCCATTTGAAGCAATAAATCACTAGAAAGGCCATCAATACTCTCTTCTCCAATATATTGCTCTAAAGGCTCTTTATTTCCAATTCTAAGAGTAGCTTCGACATATAATTCTTGTGCGCGTTCTTCTTCACCAGTTTCAGTAGGATTTTGCTTTAAGAATCTTTCTAAGAAGAAAGCACTACGCTCAAAACTTCCTGCTTCAAACAATAATGTTCCAAGATAAAAATCAATTATTGGTTCATCCGGCTCTAAATCTTTTGCCTTTAATAATTTCTTCTCTGCTAGGTCGAAGTCGCCTTCTTCCTTATAAGCTTCGGATTGAACGACTAAGACACTTGGGTAATCAGGATCCGTTTCTGGAATATCATATAAAATTGACAACGCTTGGTCTGTTTCCCCTTCAGCAACTAAAATCTCTGCTAATAAAATCGTCCAAATGGCTTCATCCGGTTCTACTTCTGTTAGTCGTAATAAGGCACGTTTTGCTTCCTCATAGAAACCGATGGATACAGAATAAGTCGCTAAGTCTGCCATTTCTTGAAGATCTTTTTCTGGGTCAAAATTGTCAAAAAATTGATGATAGTGTTCATAGACTTTATCAATATCTTGTTCTTGTAAAGCTTGTTCAATTGCGTCGATTACTTGTGTCATAATTTCTCCTTTTGCAAAAAATATTGCATTTAAATATGTATAAGTTTACTGTTTTTCACCAAAAAAAGAAGGTGTTATATAGAGTTACCTCTAATATAACACCAAACAAAACTTCATGCTATGAAAAATAATTCAGAGGAATTATTTTTTAACTGCATCTTTAAGAGCTTTACCAGCTTTGAATGCTGGAACTTTAGAAGCTTTGATTTTGATTTCTTTACC
>ENA-OWNK01000450-OWNK01000450.1-metagenome-genome-assembly--contig:-NODE-450-length-19432-cov-12.406152_pt1 | contig 19432 bp, 12 predicted proteins | sample MGYA00245343_ERZ651121 | MGnify/ENA primary metagenome ERZ651121 (study PRJEB26857, sample SAMEA4031775) | metagenome | biome: human; feature: oral; material: saliva | place: Philippines | collected 2014... | reverse complement strand
TCATTAGCAACCAAATCACTCCACCAGCTACTCGCGGTGGGATGCTCCTCTCCTTAACGCTGACCCGACAAAGTAAGAATGCAGCTTGGACGACCAAGCCACACTACCAGTATGTTTTCGTCGAGAAGCGCTCACCCAACGGACAGGCGATCTATCGTCTTCATCCCGTAAACTTGGACTCAATACCCGAAGGTATGGCCTCAAAAGAAGTCAGCGACCTAAGGGCCTTCCAGCGCTACTATAAGATGATCCCTCTCGTCAAGTAGCTCCCTATTATATTGTATCACTTAATTACGACTCCAACTCTTATGAATATGAAGAAGCTTAGCATGGCCCTGACTACCCTCTTCGGTATCGGTCTCCTTATCTTCAACAGCTGCGGTACAGTACCCATCACGGGGCGTCGCCAGCTCAACCTCGTCTCCGATGGAGAGATCCTCGCTGCCAGTGCAACGCAGTATCGCCAGTTCATCAGCAAGTCTCAGCTCAGCCACAATAGCACGTACAACAACAAGGTCACTCAGGTGGGCCGTCGTCTGGCTGCTGCTACTAACATCTATCTCAAGCAGAATGGCTACGAATCTATGCTCTCGACACTGAGCTGGGAATTCAATGTAGTCGACAGCAAGCAGGTCAATGCCTTCTGTATGCCTGGCGGAAAGATCGTCGTCTATACAGGACTTCTGAACCTCGTCGGTAATGGTAGCCATTCTGACGATGAGCTCGCAGCCGTTATGGGTCACGAGCTGAGCCATGCCCTGGCTAAGCACGCCAATGAACGTATCAGCAACCAGATGCTCATGCAGGCTGGCGGACAGCTCCTCGGAGCTACTGTAGACTCGCGCTCAGGGATGCTGAGTGGGATCCTAAACCAAGCCTATGGTCTCGGTGCTCAGGTCGGCGTACTCCTCCCCTTCGGTCGTAAGCAGGAATATGAAGCCGACAAGATGGGTCTTGTACTGATGGCTATCGCTGGTTATGATCCCCGCTACGCAGTGAACTTCTGGCAGAAGATGGCCCAGTCAAAGGGTGGCGGTCAGCAGAGTGAACTCCTAAGCACTCACCCCAGTGATGCCAACCGCATCAAGGCAATCGAAGCCTACCTACCCACTGCTCTCCAATATTACAAGGGCCAGGGTAGCGCACCTGCAAGTAGCTATTCGGGATCGTCCAGCCAGTCTCGTCGTCAGAGCAACGCGCGTAGCGTACGTGCTAATGACGTAGCAAACTACCTCAACAATAGATAGTAGAAAGGACTTCCTATCAACAATTCATAGAAGAGCCCCATGCTATGAGCGAAGAACACTCATAGCATGGGGCTACCACAATCCTCGTACACAGTAATATGGGTAAATACCACTGGTCTATAGAGTGCGTAGAACAGCTGCGCCAACTCATACTCAGCCATCGCAATATCATCATCCTCCCCCACACAGCTCCCGATGGTGATGCTTTGGGCAGTACCTTAGCTTGGGCAAAGGTCCTTCAGACAGTACATCCAGAGGCTACCATCCGTGTCCTCAGCCCTGACCGTATCGAGAACTACCTCAGCTGGCTTCCCTACCTTGATGAGCTTCTGATCTATCCTGACGCTGAAGAAGAGAGCCTTAGAGCAATCCATAAAGCTGACCTCCTCTTTCACCTCGATCACAACCAGCCAAGCCGCCTGCGCTATACCCCACTCATTGAGGCCACAGAGCAGTCCAAAGCTCCCCACATCCTCATTGACCACCACCTCGACCCTGACCCCACGTTTACTCTGAACTTCAGCTATCCTGAAGCCTCTGCAACTTGTGAGCTGATCCACGCCCTTACCCTATCTCTAGGCTGGGAGCAGCATATCACATCTGAGGTCGCGACCCTCCTACTTACTGGAATTATCACGGACACGGGGCGCTTCATGTATAGTCACCTCTCACCAGAGCTCTTCACCACGACTTCAGACCTATTGGCTCGTGGAGCAGACTACCTACATATCATCGATCGCCTTACCTACCACAATCCCGAGATACAAGTTCGCCTCCAAGGCTACGTCCTCGATCAGAAGCTCGAGCTCTATCCCGAACTCCGTGCGGCCTGTATCATCCTTACTCAAGAGGAACTTCAGCGCTTCGGGGCAACAAAGGGTGATACGGAGGGGCTGGTAAATATCCCCTTGACTATCGAGGGAATTGACTGCTGTTGCTTCATCCGAGAGGATAAGACTCAGGTCAAGCTCTCCTTCCGATCCACGGGCACCTTCCCCGTCAACCAACTTGCCAGCGCTGGCTTTGGAGGAGGAGGACACCTCAATGCCGCAGGAGCTGAGCACCAAGGCTCTATCCAAGAGGCTAAAAATATCTACCTTTGTGAACTAAGGAAACTGAGAGCTCAAGAAGTCATCTAAGCTCATCATCACCGTCCAGCAAGCATAGACAGAAATAATGAATAGACTTATCACCCATCGCATCGCCCTGCTCCTACTGCTTCTCATTCCCGTGTTGGCACTGGGAAGTTGCAAGAAGAATCGCTCCATTAAGCCTCTCTCCCAGCTCAAGAGAGAGCAGCGCCAAGCGATTGACCGACTGATCAAGGAATCATCATTCACAGTAAAGGAGCTCAGTAGCGAGACACTACCCTCGACCATTGACCCCGATGTATTCTATCGTCTATCCAATGGACTATATATACGTGTGCTTGACAAGGGGACGACCCGCCCTGAAGCAAATAAGACCACTGTCTCGGTACAGCTGAAGGGCTACTTCTTCAATGTATCGCAGTCCAAGGGAGCAATCTTCGACAACCTCACAGAGACCAATGTCCGTCCTCTCTTCTTCCGATATGCCTCATGGGAGACCAGCGAAGGGAAGATCCACTACAGTTCTCTCAACGAAAGTGGGGTCTATGAAGACCTCATCTGCGAAGGAGTTGCTTTCCCTATGTCGCTGCTCGGTGACGGGGCTATTGTACAGCTCATCATCCCCTTCGACCTCGGTCCCTCACAGAACTATACCGCTGGTAACAGCCTCTTCGTAGAGAAGGCCGTCTACACCTTCTATACGAAGCCCCAGCAATAACCTTCTTCTCCCAACCTTATGACACTCATCAAGTCCATCTCGGGGATACGAGGGACTATCGGTGGACACGTCACCGATGGCCTCAACCCGGTTAGCACGGCGCAGTTCACGGCTGCCTATGCCTCCTTCATCCGCCAGCAGACCAAGAAGGCTCGCCCCCTGATTATCGTGGGGAGAGACGCCCGTATCTCTGGCATCATGGTCAACCGCATCGTCACGGGGACGCTCCTCGGGATGGGATGTGATGTCATCGACATCGGGCTCGCCACAACGCCCACGACCGAGATGGCAGTCACAGGGAAGCAAGCTGACGGGGGGATCATCCTCACAGCGAGCCACAACCCCAAGCAGTGGAATGCCCTCAAGCTACTCAATAGCCGAGGCGAATTCCTAAGCGATGCCGAAGGGAAAGAAATCCTACGTATCGCAGAGAGCGAAGGATTTGACTTCGCTGATGTCGACAACATAGGAGGTATTCTGAGCGAGGAGAGCTATTTGGATGAGCATATCCAAGCAGTACTTGCTCTCCCATCAGTTGACGTCGAGGCTATACGCCAGGCAGACTTCCACGTTGCCTTCGACAGCGTCAACTCTGTAGGTGGCATTGCTCTACCAGCACTCTTCGACGCTCTTGGGGTCAAGCACGTCACCGCCCTCAATGCTGAGCCTACGGGACACTTTGCTCATAATCCCGAGCCACTCCCTGAGCACCTGACGGATATCTGTTCGGCTATCGGATCCAGCAAGGTTGATGTAGGCTTCGTTGTAGACCCCGACGTAGACCGCTTAGCCATCATCGATGAGCGTGGCACTTTCTTCGGCGAGGAATATACGCTGGTCGCAGTATCTGACTACCTACTCCAGCTAAATGGAGGGGGAAATACAGTCTCCAACCTCAGCTCGACCCGCGCTCTGCGTGACGTCACAGAGCGTCATGGCGGCAGCTACACGGCAGCAGCAGTAGGCGAAGTCAACGTAGTCACAAAGATGAAGGAGACGGGTGCGCTCATCGGTGGTGAAGGGAACGGCGGTGTAATTTACCCCGAGCTCCACTATGGACGCGACGCTCTCGTCGGTATCGCTCTCTTCCTCACCCTCCTCGCAAAGAGTGGTAAGAAGGTCAGCGAACTCCGAGCTACCTACCCCAACTATGCGATGAGTAAGCAGCGAGTAGACCTTCCCTCGGACGTTGTTGCAGGTGCGCTCTTGGAACGCTTAGCTAAGGAATACAGCGACAAGGGGGATATCAACCTCATCGACGGGGTGAAGATCGACCTCCCGACAGAGTGGGTACATGTGCGCCGAAGCAATACCGAGCCCATCATCCGCATCTACACCGAAGCTCCTACAGCTGAGGAGGCCCAGCGTCTTGCAGACGAATTCAAGGCCGTCCTCCTCTCTTACCTTAACTAAGCCACACACCAAGCCTCACCATGCAGGGAAGCTCCATTGTGACTCCCCGTATCGTGAGGCTTGGTGTTTGTGCTTATCATATCACTCACGGTTTACACGACAATTGGCACGTAAGAAGAAAGACCTCGCTCTTTTAGAAGGCATCACGATCACTGGTCTTGCAGGAGAAGGCAAGGCGCTCACCCATGTGGACGGTAAGGTACTCTTTGTCCCCTTCGCTGCTCCTGGCGATGTCTGCGATATCCAGATCACAAAGAAGAAGAGCAGTTTCATGGAAGGAAAGATCGCTCGTATCATCACTCCTTCCCCTGAGCGCATCCAGCCCATCTGCTCGCACTTCACCATCTGCGGGGGGTGCAAGTGGCAACATCTCCCCTACTCCCTCCAGCTACAGAGCAAGGATCAGGTCGTCCGTGATGCCCTCCAGCGAATCGGCAAGATTGAGGTAGGCGAATACCTCCCCATCTTGGGCTCTACTGAGACTGAGCGCTATCGCAATAAGCTCGAGTTCACCTTTAGCCACAAGCGCTGGCTCTTCCCAGAAGAACTCGACATGCTCAACGCACGCCCCACACCACCAGAGCCCCACGAACTCTCTGGCCTCGGCTACCACCTACCAGGAATGTTCGATAAGGTCCTCAACATCGACACCTGCTACCTCGGAGCCAAAGTCATGGATGAGATCCGCCTCTTCGTGCGAGACTACTGCTCCGCCCGTCCCGAGGAGTATCCTTACTTTGACCTCCGCAAGCAGGAGGGACTGATGCGTACCCTTATGCTCCGTACGACCTCTACAGGAGAGATTATGGTTGTGGTCGTCTTCTACCAAGAGGACGAAGCTGCGCGCATCGCACTACTCACTGCTCTACAGGAGCATTTTCCTCAGATCACAGCCCTACTCTACGTCATCAATGGTAAGTGCAATGACACCATTGGCGACCAAGAGATCCATTGCTTCTATGGACGCGAGTACATCGAGGAGGAGATGGAGGGTCTACGTTTCCGCATCGGGCCCAAGTCCTTCTACCAGACGAATAGCCGCCAGGCCTACGAGCTCTACAAGGTAGCTCGTGAGTTCGCTGAGCTCACTGGCTCGGAGCGCGTCTACGACCTCTATACCGGGACGGGGACGATAGCCAACTTCGTCGCCAGACAGTGCGCTTCCGTCGTAGGTATCGAATATGTACCTGAGGCAATTGAGGATGCACGCGTCAATAGCGAGGTCAATGGCATTGACAATACCCTCTTCTACGCAGGCGACATGAAGGATATACTCACCACAGACTTCATCAGCGAGCATGGTGAGCCTGACGTCATCATCACCGATCCACCACGTGCTGGCATGCATGAGGATGTCATCGCTACGATCTTGCGTGCTGCCCCCCGCCGCATCGTGTACGTCAGCTGCAATCCCGCCACGCAGGCTCGTGACCTTCAGCTACTCACCGCTACAGACCAGTACAGTGTGACGAAGTCCCGTGCAGTGGACATGTTCCCGCACACGCATCATATCGAGAACGTCGTACAGCTTGTACGACGCTAGCCCTCTCCCCTAATTCCCCAAACTATGCTCCAGAAGATCCTTGCATCACTGCGTCGTCCGACAGTGCTCTTCCTACTTGTCGGCATCGCTATTGCCATAGCTACGGCTGTCTTCCTGCGGCATAGGACTCGGCAAGTGACAGCGAGAGAGCTCCAAGCTGAGCAGCTACGCCTCCCCGATACACTCCGAGTCGTCACGCTCTCAGGTGCTACGACCTTCTTCATCTACCGCGATGAGCCGATGGGTTACCAGTACGAACTGGTACGCCTCTTTGCTCAAAGTCACAAGCTCCCGCTGAAGCTCTTCGTCACTCACAGCATGGAGGAGGCTGAAGCAATGGTTGAGCAAGGGCGTGCCGATCTCTGTATCACCCCTCAAGCTATGACTCACTCTGCGAAGGAGCGCCTACGCTTTGCGGGGCCTGAGGTGATGACAGGACTGGTACTTGTCCAGCGCAAAGCCAAGACAGGCGATAGCATCCCCTACATCCAAGATGTAGCAGCCCTACTTGGTAAAGAGCTGACTGTCATGGCTGGCTCACGCGCCGAGGAGCGTATCAAGCGCCTTGAAGAGCAGCTTGGAGGCAAGATCCTCATACGTGAGATTACAGCCGATACCATTAGTACGGAAGACCTCATCGCTCAAGTCGCCAGCCGAGAGATCAACTATACGGTCGCTGATGCAGACCTGGCTAAGCTCAGCAAGACCTACTACCCTCAGCTGGACATCTCGCTGGAGGTAGGCTTTGCGCAGCGCCTTCGCTGGTTCGTCTCCCCCAAGGCTATTGGGCTCGCTGATGCTCTGGACAAGTGGGCAAAGGATATCCCCGAAGATCAAGGCTTCCATGAGATCTATAAGCGCTACTTCGAGCTTAGTAAGTCTGATGATGGAGAGGAATCCCCCCTCCTCAATCCCCCAACAAAGGAGGATATACCTTCGCATGGGAATCAGCCAGCTCGCCCAGCGCCTCCCTCTACTACAGAGAAGCAGCCCAAGGAAACCACTACACACGAACCTACTCCCAGTGGAGGCTATGGTATCTCACGCTTCGATAAGCTCTTCGAGAAGGAAGCACGGCGCATCGGCTGGCCCTGGCAGGTACTGGCCTCCATCGCCTATCAGGAGTCAAACTTCCGCCCCGAGATCGTTGGCTGGTCGGGCGCTCGCGGACTGATGGGTATCATGCCCCGAACGGGTAAGATCTATGGTGCGTCGGTCAAGCAGCTCCTTGATCCAGCGGTGTCTGTACGTGTAGCAGTGGACTGTCTAAAGTCCATTGATGCACTCTTCCAAAAGCAACTCACCGACCCAGAGGAGCGTATCAAGGTTACCCTTGCCGCCTATAACGCTGGGCCTGCGCACCTGCAGGATGCTATCCGACTAGCAGAGAAGTACGGCTACTCCTCTACTCGCTGGGAGGGCGGTATCGAGACGGCTCTACGATTGAAGAGCGAAGCGAAGTACTACAACGACCCCGTCTGCCGAGCAGGCTATCTCCGAGGCAAGGGCGTGGCACGCTACGTCGACGAGGTCGTCTCCCGCTACCACGGCTACCTCAGCCGAACAAAGTAATCCTCCGTCATCCTCTACAACATCTGAGGGGGCGGGAAGCATTGGTCTTCCCGCCCCCTTCTCTTTTACCTCACTTATCCTCGATGAAATCACTCCGACTCCTTTCACTCTGCTTGCTGCTCCTTGCTGGCAGCCTATCGCTCCAGGCGAGCAATACCAGCCCCACGAGCTATGTCGATCTGGTCAATCCCCTCGTCGGTACTCAAAGCACCTTCGATCTTAGCTCGGGCAACACCTACCCCGTCATCTCCCGTCCTTGGGGGATGAATAGCTGGACGCCCCAAACGGGGAAGATGGGAGATGGCTGGCAGTACAGCTACCAGGCTACCAAGCTACGCGGGCTCAAGCAGACGCATCAGCCCAGTCCATGGATCAACGACTATGGCCAGTTCTCCCTACTACCGATGACGGGGGAAGCTCCCGTCTTTGACGAGGAGAAGCGAGCCTCATGGTTCAGCCACAAGGCGGAGGAGGCTCGCCCCTATGCTTACGAGGTTTATCTGGCTGACTACGACACACGCGTCCGTATGGCACCGAGTGAGCGTGCCGCTGTCTTTGAGGTCGAGTTCTCCCGTATGGCACGCCCCGAAGAGCGCTGGATCGTGGTGGATGCCTTTGACTCAGGCTCCGAGATTCAGCAGCTGGACCGCTATACCATAGCTGGCATCAGCCGTAAGAATAGTGGCGGTGTACCTAAGGGATTCGCGAACTACTTCATCGTACGCTTCACCGAGCCTATCCAGCGTCTCGTGCGTGAGGAGCGCAAAGGTAAGGGCGGACGACACGCCCTCGTTGCTGTAAATCTCGCCGGCGAGAAGGTAAGCTCTCCAACAACCTTCTATGTTGCCTCTTCGTTCATCAGCCGTGAGCAAGCCGAGCTTAATCTCAAAGAAGTAGCCCCTCGGAGCTATCAGCAAGTCCGCGCAGAAGGCAAAGCTGAGTGGGAGAAGCAGCTGAGTCGTATAGCTGTCACCGATAGCCCTGATCGGATGAGCACTTTCTACAGCTGCCTCTATCGCTCACTCCTCTTCCCCCGACGCTTCTATGAGACCAATGCCAAGGGTGAGGTCGTCCACTACAGCCCATACAATGGGCAGGTTCTCCCTGGCTACCTCTATACCGACACAGGCTACTGGGATACCTTCCGAGCCCTTATGCCACTGATCCATCTTGTCTACCCCGAAGAGGGAGCAAAGATGGCTGAGGGGATGATGAATGCCTACCGCGAGAGTGGCTTCTTTCCCGAATGGGCGAGCCCCGGACACCGTGACTGCATGGTCGGCAACAACTCTGCTTCGGTCATCGCAGATGCCTTCATCAAGGGACTGGGGCATATTGACCCCAAGGAACTCACCACGGCGCTACTCCACGGCGCCAACAACGAGCATCCAAGTATCCACTCCACTGGACGCCTCGGGTACAAATACTACAACAAACTTGGCTATGTACCCTCCGATGTAGGGATCAACGAACATGCAGCTCGAAGCCTCGAGTATGCCTATGATGACTGGTGCATTCTCCAGGTCTTACAAAAAGCTGGAGCCTCGGCTGACGAGCAGCAGCTCTACGCCGAGCGAGCTATGAACTACCGCAAGCTCTATGATCCCAGCATCGGCTGGATGCGCGGGCGACGACAAGATGGCTCCTTCCAATCCCCCTTCTCCGTCTTCAAATGGGGAGATGCCTTCACTGAAGGCAATTCACTCCACTACAGCTGGTCCGTCTTCCATGACGTGCAGGGGCTCATCGATCTCATGGGCGGGGATCAGGCTTTCACTCGCAAGCTCGACAGCATCTTTACCCTCCCTCCCGTCTTCGACGACAGCTACTATGGCTTCGTCATCCACGAGATCCGTGAGATGCAGATCATGGATATGGGCAACTACGCTCACGGCAATCAGCCCATACAGCACATGATCTACCTTTATGACTACGCTGGGGAGCCCGCCAAGACGCAGTACTGGGTGCGCGAGGTCATGCGCCGACTCTACTCCGATCGCCCCGATGGCTACTGTGGAGACGAGGACAACGGGCAGACCTCGGCATGGTATGTCTTCTCTGCCCTGGGCTTCTATCCCGTGACACCAGCACTTGGTCAGTATGCTATCGGCACGCCTTACTTCCGTGAGGTCCGTCTATCCATGCCCGAGGGGAAGAGCTTCGTCATCCGGGCCTCCGATCCCAGCGTCCCCTACATCCAGTCGGCACAGCTCAATGGCAAGCCTTGGGAGAAGACCTATATTGACTACGAGACGCTACGACGTGGAGGCTCGATGACCTTCACCCTCGGTGCGAAGGCCTCCTCATGGGGTACACACACCTCCGCTCGCCCCTACTCGTTCTCGCGAGCGAAGAAGTAGTCTCCTCCACACCATCCACTTAAATTAGCGCCCCTACAGCAGGTTAGTCCATCAAATAACCTGCTGTAGGGGCCGATCATATATAGCACCTTGAGCCTGTTGCCGCGAGTCCTGCTCGCTATTTAAAGTGGTAAGGTATCGCACGCCCAGCTCCCTGATATAGCTCTCCGAAGAGATACACAAGTCCTTCGCCTTATCGCGAGTATTCCTCTTATCCAGCGGAGGGAAAATTGTCCTTCTCGTGAAGAAAAAAGCGCCTTCACGTAGTGGTCTTCCTCTGTCCACGCACGTAGTCTTAAAGACCAAGCACGTCAATCCTAATATCCACGTATGTAGATATTAGAGCCACGTACGTAGACCAAACTTTTCTGCCACTTGTCCGCAACTTTTCTCCCTACGCGAAGCAACAACCTAATATTGGTCAGCGGGCGAACCTATATTGGTCGACGCGTGGACCTATATTGGTCCGTGAGCAAACCTATATAGGTCCCCCCAGCGACCACTATAGGTTGCTTTTCCATCCCTCTACAAGATGCTTCAGCATCCCTTACACCGGCGCACTTCCTCCCCGCACATCTTAGGTGGATAATCCACCGAAAGGTGTACGCTCTCCACCCCATACACACCTTCCCCACAGCCTTATCCCCAGCGTTATCCCCGAAGAATACCCACAGCACCGCCGCATTGGCATCTCTACATCTCCACCAAGAGCAGTGCGGCATCCTCCCCATCTCCCGACTTATCCCCAGGCTTATCCCCGAGGAATGTGGACGAGGAAGAGGATAACGCCAGCGTGGAAGTGCGTCCTTTGTAGGGCGTGCGCAGGGGAAAGAGGGGGAATAGTTGTACTTTTGTGTCAAGAAGTAAGCCACTTCAATTAACGTATCGTAAACAACTCCTATGAAGCCCCACGAGCACGAGCATGAGCACGGAGACGTGTGCGCTCACGAACATAATCACGACCACGACCACTGCGGTCATGATCACGACCACGGTCATTCCCATAGCCATGGACACAGTCACGGCCATGGGCATCACCACCACCATCATGCGGAGGGGAATATCCTCATTGCCTTCCTGCTGAATCTCTTCTTCTCCATCATCGAGCTCTTCGGTGGGCTCTACACGGGTAGTGTGGCGATCCTCTCCGACTCGCTCCACGACTTCGGCGACTCCTGCTCGCTCGGTGTGGCATGGTACCTCGAGCACCTCTCGAAGAAGGGGCGTGATAGCCACTTCAGCTACGGATACAAGCGCTTCTCGCTCCTCGGATCCCTGCTCATCTCTACGATCCTCTTAGTGGGCTCGGTCTTCGTCATCAAGGAGTCCATCGAGCGCCTCATCACACCGACCGATCCACCTCGCGCGGGTGCTATGCTCATCCTCGCGGTCTTCGGCCTCTTGATCAATGGCTTCGCAGCGTGGCGTATGATGGGTGGGACTTCACTCAACGAGCGCTCCATGCGCCTGCACCTCATGGAAGACGTCCTCGGATGGGTAGCGGTACTCGTGGTGAGTATCGTGATGTACTTCTTCCCCTCCTTCAAGATCCTCGACCCCCTACTCTCCCTCGGCATCACCGCTTGGATCCTCTACAATGTCTACTTCGCTCTGCGCGACAACTTCCGCATCCTCCTGCAGGGGGTGCCCGAAGGCGTGGACCAAGAGGCCTTCTCCGATGAAGTCCGTGCCCTGCCTGGGGTGCTCGGCCTGCACGATCTGCATATCTGGACGCTCAATGGTGAGCAGCATATCGCCTCCCTGCACATCGTCTACGACTGCGCAGGCACCTCGAGCCCAGAGGCTCTCGCTGCCCTCAAGGAGTCAGTGCGCCAGGTCGCTCACCGCTATCAGCTCGATCATCTGACTATCGAGCTCGACCCACGGGGATGCAGCTGCGGTATGGAGCAGTGCTAATTCCCCCCTCATCGTCCGTATATTTCCCCAGCCTCATTCTACTTAATGAAGATAAGAAGCCTCCTGCTCCTTGGCCTCCTCGGCCTCAGCTCCGCCACACTATTTGCCCAAGAGCCCGTGCGCCCCTACGATCCCTATCAGGTACGTGAGGTCGTCGAGGTGCCCGACGAGATCAAGATGGTCCGTGGCGACAAGCTCAAGGCCTATAAGATCACACCCGATGTAGCGCGTGCCGTACGCGTCGAGATGCCCGACACGCTGACGCACTACACCTTCGAGTACATCTCACCAGAGTTCCGCTCCCTCGGGGTCTCCTATCTGGGGAATACGAATAGCCAATGGCAGGCGAAGCTCTTCTTCGATCGCCCCCGCCGTGTCAGCGACTTCTTCTATGCCGACGGCTACTACCGCATGCTCTACACGCCCGATGCGGTGCGCTACTACGACACGAAGACGCCCTTCACCTACGTGCGCTATCACAAGAACTTCAAGAGCAACGAGAGTGAGGACGTCATCGCAGCTGACTTCGGAGCGAACCTCGGCAAGGAGCTGAATGTCGGAGCGAGCTTCGACTACACCTATGCCAGTGGCTTCTACACGCAGGGGCGTAGCAAGGATGCTCGCTACCGCGTCTTCACCTCCTATCGTGGCGACCGCTACGAGCTCTTCGGCTACATCGCCAACGACTACTACAAGCAGGAGGAGAATGGTGGGATCACCAATGCCGACTACATCTACAACCCCGAGCGCTACACGAATAGCCGTACCAAGATCAGTTCGCGCGACGTACCCGTACTCATCAGTACCGGTGAGCTGACGAACCACATCCGCTCTGGTCACGCCTACCTCGCACAGTCCTACCGCCTCGGCTCCTATCGCACCGTCAAGCGCAAGCAGCCCCTTCCCATAGAGGGTCAAGAAGGCTCCGAGGCTCTCCAGAGCCTCGACTCCACGTACTTCGTACCCGTGGGCGGTATCTCGCTGACGACCTACTACAACAAGCAGAGCCGTCGCTTCTTCTCCCACACCGAGAGCGACCAGTGGGGCACGGTCTTCGGCACGCCTACCGTGACCCATACCCGCACCAATGCCGACGGCACCACGACGACCTATACCCTCCCCAACGACACCGCACAGCTCGTCACCCTGCAGAATACCGTCGCCCTCTCGCTGATGGAGGGCTTCCGCCCCTGGGTGAAGTTCGGCCTCTCAGCCTACCTCCGTCAGGAGAACCGCTGGGCATCGCTCCCCGACCTCGCCACAGAGCGCTACACCCGCACGGCACTTAGCTCGACCTTCATCGGTGGGCTCATCGAGCGTCGCGAAGGCACAGGGCTAAACTTCTCCGCCCGTGGGGAGCTGGGCGTCCTCGGCTCGGACCTCGGCGCCTTCAAGCTCGAGGGGGATATCCGTACCGCCTTCAGCCTCTTCCAGAAGCGCTTTGCCCTCGAGGCCGATGCCTATGTAGACAATGCCCGCCCCTCTTACTTCGCCGCACATCACCACGGCACTTACGGCTGGTGGGACAAGTCGCTGAGCTTCACTCGCCGTGCTGAGCTCGGTGGTCGTGTGCACCTCTCCTCCTGGGGTACGAGCTTCGAAGCACGCACGGCAAGCCTGCAGAACTACATCTACTTCGACAGCAAGGGCGAGACACAGCAGCACTCCGACCTCATCCAGGTCCTCGCGCTGCGTGCTCGACAGGCAGGATCCTTCGGCCCGATCAACTGGGATCTCGAGGCCGCCTACCAGCAGTCGTCTGCGCCCTCTGTACTCCCCTTACCTTCGCTCACGGCAGCAGCTGATGTATATCTGCGCTTCCTCTTGGCAAAGGTTCTACGCGTCGACCTCGGTGTCAAGGGCTATTGGCACTCTGCCTACTATGCGCCCTACTACATGCCCACCGACCAGCAGTTCGCCCTCCAGACGGAAGGCAATGTCGGCGGACAGGCTCCGCTACTCATCGCCTATGCAAACTTCCGCCTGAAGCGCGCACGCTTCTTCCTCCAGATGTACAATGTGGGTGAGGCCTTCATGACCAACGAGCGCCTCTCGATGTACAAGTACCCCTACAATCCGATGCACCTCTCGGCAGGGGTCGTCGTCGACCTCAACAACTAACCCTCCCCTATGGCTAAGCTCCGCACGAACACCCGCCTCTGGGTATATGCCTTCCTGCTCCTCCTCGCCATCGCTATGCTCCTCTACCTGCGCCGTCAGGTCAAGACAAGCCAAGAGGCGGCCTCGCTCCCATTCATCGAGCGCGACTACCCCGAGATACGCAAGGAGGGCACACTTCGCCTCCTCGCTGGCTACGGCAGTGGTGGAGAAGTGCAGGGCGGGCAGCTCACAGGCGCTATCTACGAGCTCGCCAAGCAGCTGGAGAAGAAGAGCGGGCTACGTGTCGAGGTCATCTTGGAGAACCGCTGGGACGAAGCCCTTCGCCATCTCAGCACCGGCACGGCAGACCTCGTTGCCCACCCCATCACGCACACCTCGGCAGTAGATACCACCCGCTATATGCTCTTCGCTGAGAAGACCTCTGGGCCTATCTACCTCGTGCAGCGCCGCGCAGACAGCGCGCACCACATCAGTCGTCAGGTAGAGCTCGCAGGGCACTCCATCACCCTGCCGAAGGCCTCTCCTCTCTCGCTCTTCATCGAGCATCTCGGCGAAGAGATCGGCGATAGCCTAAGCATCCAGGTCGACACGCTCTACGCTGCCGAGCAGCTCGCCATGCAGGTCGCCTCGGGGAAGATCAACTATACCGTCTGCACCTCTGAGGAAGCCGAGCGCTTCGCACGCCTCTTCCCCGCACTGGACTGCACTCTCCCGCTGAGCTACTCCGTACGCACAGCTTGGCTCATGCGCCGCAATTCGCCCGCACTTCGCGATAGCCTCATCGCTTGGGGCGTCGGACGATAGGTTTTATGCCAGCCGTCTACACGCCATAAGCATAGCGTCCACTGGGCATTATCCCCGATACGATGACGGAGCTCCGATATGAGCAAGAATTTTTTCCCTAAGACCCTTTCCGATTGGGTCTTCCTGATCTTTGTCCTCGTCCTCGGCGGCGAGTGCCACTCCTACTCTCGCCATAGGCGGGCGGAGCGGCGCAGAGCAAGGGATATGAGAAGTGTCGAGCGTGACTACCCCGTGATACGCCAGGAGGGGACACTCCGCCTCATCGCTGGCAACGACTTTCTCAGTGATGATCAAAGCGAGATCTATGACGCTGCTATCCAAGAGCTCGCAAGAGATCTAAGGCAAAAGAGCGGGCTACGTGTCGAGATCGTCCCCCCAGATTCTATAGATTTGCAGTTCAAGCCACTCGGACAACTGTCGACTGGAAAGGTAGATCTCTTCGTCTACTCCAGCATCTACGATGCAGCGATAGATAACCGGGAGTACCGACACTTCGCTGAGAAGCGGGCAGCATCCCTCTACCTCGTCCAGCGCCATGCTGACAGCGCACGCTACATCTGCCAGCTCTCTGCGCTCGCGGGCCACGCACTGACCCTACCCAAGGGCACTCCCACCACCTACATCCAGAAGTATTTCGTCAAGCAGACAGGCGACAGCCTCCGTATCCAGCTCGACACGCTTCACAGCGCCGAGGAGCTGGCGAAGTTGGCCGCCTCAGGGAAGATCCGCTATACCGTCTGCACCTCCCGTGAGGCGGAGCGCTTCACATGCCTCTATCCCGCACTCGACTGCAAGCTCCCGCTGACCGACTCTGTGCGCACACTCTGGGTCACACGTCGCAATGCCCCCACCCTATGCGATAGCCTGAGAGCTTGGGGTGTCGGACAGTAAACACCCCTTCCCCTTATACATAAATAGCGCAGGCTCCTCCGCCACTATGGGCGGAGGAGCCTGCGCTATTTATTAGAGATGTGCGGGAGGAGCTTAGTCCAGATACAGCTCTTCGGGATAGCCGACAGCCTCAAGATAGAGAGCGTGTCCTGGAGCTGACGAGCCAGCACGACCGCGATCCTTGGCTTCGACGACGGCAGCGAAGTCCTCGACAGACAGGCGTCCCTTACCGACTTGGAAGAGCGTCCCGACGACGGCACGCACCATGTTGCGCAGGAAGCGGTCGGCCGTGATCGTGAAGATCCACTGACCAGGCTCCGCGCCTGGGCGCCAGTAAGCCTCGGTCACACGGCAGTTATTCGTCTTGACGTCGGTATGGAGCTTGCTGAAGCTCGTGAAGTCCGTGAAGTGCAGGAGCTCGTCGGCAGCTACATTCATCCGCTCGAAGTCCAACGGGAAGTGCAGGCGCAGCATGCGTGACTCCTGGAAGGGATCCTTACGCAGCGTCACATAGTAGCGGTACGTACGGGAGGTAGCACTGAAGCGTGCATGTGCCTCGTCCGTCACGGGGCGGATGCTATGCAGGGCTATGTCGTGGGGGAGGTAGCGGTCGGTGCGGAAGATCAGCTCACGTGCTGCCTCGAGGTCCATCGGCAGATCGACATGAGCGACCATACCACGGGCATGGACGCCAGCATCCGTGCGCCCAGCTCCGACGATAGCGATAGGTTCGGGAGAGCGCGAGACGAGCGTCAGCGCCTTCTCGATAGTCTCTTGGATGGTCGGAGCATCGGGCTGCGTCTGCCAGCCGCTGTAGTTCGTGCCGTCGTAGCTCAGAGAGATGAAGTAGCGCATCTACAGCTTAGCTCTTCGACTTCTTTGCGCGGGGAGAGGACTTGCGAGCTGCGCCCTTACGAGCCGTCTTCGCAGGTGTCTCAGCGATGAGCTTCATGCAGTCATCGTAGCTCATCGACGTGGGGTCGACATCCTTGGGGAGCTTGTAGTTGTCGGTCTTGTACTTGAGGTATGGGCCGAAGCGACCGGTGCGGATCGAGAGGTCAGCATCTTCGGCGAAGGACTTCAAGAGACTCTTCTCCTCGCTCTCACGCTTCTCACGGATGATCTCGATAGCTTGCTCTGCGGTGCAGGAGAGGGGATCGGCATCCTTAGGTAGGCTGTAGAACTTCCCTGCGTGGCGGACATAGGGGCCGAAGCGCCCCACTGCGACCGTCATCACCTCACCCTCGTACTCACCGATATTCTTCGGTAGGTCAAAGAGCGCAAGGGCTTCTTCGAGGGTAATCGTCTCAAGCGACTGCCCCTTCTGCAGCGAAGCAAAGCGGGGCTTCTCGGCATCCTCTGCTGTACCCAGCTGTGCCATGGGGCCGTAACGGCCGATGCTGACCGATACCTGCAGCCCCGTCGAGGGCTGTACACCGAGGATACGCTGACCGACACGCTGAGCGGGACGCTCATGCGTGGCACGCTCTACCTCGGGGTGGAAGCGCTGGTAGAAGTCACCTATAGCGCCTGTCCAAGAGGTCTTCCCTTCGGCGATCGTATCGAACTCTTCCTCGACACGTGCCGTGAAGTTGTAGTCTACGATATTGGGGAACTGGTCGACGAGGAAGTCATTGACGACGATACCCACGTCGGTAGGCAGGAGCTTTCCCTTGTCGGCGCCGTAGACTTCGCTCTTGCCAGCACGCTTGACGGCGCCATCCTTGAGGGTCAGTACGGTGTAGTTGCGGCGCTGGCCTTCGCGGTCAGCACGCTCTACATAGCCACGATTCTGGATCGTCTGGATCGTGGGAGCATAGGTCGAGGGACGGCCGATGCCGAGCTCTTCCATCTTGCTCACCATCGAAGCCTCCGTGTAGCGGGCAGGGCGCTGTGTGAAGCGCTCTTCCCCCGTGATGGCCTCGAGCGAAAGAGCTTCGTGCTCCTTGACTGCGGGGAGGAGCTTCGTCACCTCTGCATTGCCTTCCTCACCCGTCGACTCCATATAGACATCGAGGAAGCCTCGGAAGGTGATCACTTCACCCTGTGCGGTGAAGGCATAGTCCGTACCAGCGACGGGGATCGAGACAGTCGTGCGCTCGATCTCTGCGTCAGCCATCTGTGAGGCGAGGGTACGCTTGCGGATCAAGTCATAGAGACGCTGCTCCTGAGCCGTACCACCGACACGCTCGCGGTCGATATAGGTGGGGCGAATAGCTTCGTGAGCCTCCTGCGCACCCTTGCTCTTGGTCTGGAAGCGTCGGGGCTGGTGGTATTCCTTCCCGGGGTGCTTCTCGATCTGCCGAGCGATAGCACCGAGGGCTTGCGAAGAGAGGTTCACCGAGTCGGTACGCATATAGGTGATATGCCCCGATTCGTAGAGGGACTGCGCGAGGCGCATCGTCTGCGAGACGGAGTAGCCGAGCTTGTGCGCAGCCTCCTGCTGCAGCGTAGAGGTGGTGAAGGGAGCAGCTGGCGAGCGGCGAGCAGCACGGCGCGTGATCGCACCGATAGAGAAGTTGGCCGTAGCACAGCGTGTCATGAGGGCCTCTGCCTCGGCTTCGGTAGCGAAGCGATGATTGAGCTCTGTCAAGAGACGCTCACCCGAGGGGAGGACGAAGGTCGCCTGTAGGCGGTAAGAAGATTGGGGTACGAAGGCTGTGATCTCGCGCTCACGGTCGACGATGAGTCGGACGGCGACGCTCTGCACACGCCCAGCTGAGAGGGAGGGACGGATGCGCTTCCACAGTACGGGAGAGAGCTCGAAGCCCACGATACGGTCGAGGACGCGGCGTGCCTGCTGCGCATCGACAAGATTCATATTCACCTCACGTGGGTGCTCCAGGGCATGGAGGAAGGCTTCGGCAGTGATCTCGTGGAAGACGATACGGCGGGTCTTCTCCGGCTTGAGCTCGAGGGCTTCGCTCAGGTGCCAAGCGATGGCTTCTCCTTCGCGGTCTTCATCGGAAGCGAGGTAGACGAGGTCGGCTTTCTTTGCTGCGGCTTTGAGTTCGCGCACCAGGCTCTTCTTGTCCTCAGTGATGACGTACTCGGGGCGGAAGTGATCCTCTACATTCACGCTGAAGGAATGCTGCTTGAGGTCACGCACATGGCCCGCGCTGGCCATGACCTTATAGTCGTTCAGTTGATGTTTTTTGAGAAAGCCAGAGATCAGCTCGGCCTTCTTCGGAGACTCTACTATAACTAAATTCATCTACGGATTACCCTATCTCTTCTATTATAATGGTTACGGGCAGGCACGCCCGGTGCAAAGGTAGCAAAAAGCCCCCACCCCTGCATACTCAGCGCACTCTAAAGAGCAGACATAGAGCACAAGAGGGGACTGGATACAAAAAAAAGATCGGCTCACCTCGTATGAGGCAAGCCGATCGTCTTGAAAAAAGTGGAGAATAACGGATTCGAACCGTTGACCCCCTGCGTGCAAGGCAGGTGCTCTAGCCAGCTGAGCTAATCCCCCAGGTAAGTCACTTAAAGTAGTCCCAGGCAGATTTGAACTGCCGACCTCTACATTATCAGTGTAGCGCTCTAACCAACTGAGCTATAGGACTGTCTTTAGGACTATAATAAGGTGAGAAGAAAAGATATCGACAGCAGAAGCGAGTACGCACATTCAGAAAAATCACCTAACTCATCTCTTACGTACATACTACACTAACTATACTAAAGCCCATTTTCAGAACTCCAGAAAGGAGGTGTTCCAGCCGCACCTTCCGGTACGGCTACCTTGTTACGAC
>ENA-OWNK01000442-OWNK01000442.1-metagenome-genome-assembly--contig:-NODE-442-length-19615-cov-6.468149_pt1 | contig 19615 bp, 19 predicted proteins | sample MGYA00245343_ERZ651121 | MGnify/ENA primary metagenome ERZ651121 (study PRJEB26857, sample SAMEA4031775) | metagenome | biome: human; feature: oral; material: saliva | place: Philippines | collected 2014... | reverse complement strand
TACGTCTGGGGTTGCTCATATTTAAACACATCCCCCAGCTTACGCTGTTCCCAAGAATTTGTGCTTATAGAATATAATAATAAATTTCTATGCAAAGAAAAATGCAATCTGTTTATATAGACGAGTGTCTAAAAAGCATTTCGAAGCACCGAGGGTCCACGATATTGACAGAATTTTTTACATATGATAGCATCTAAATATAATTAAATATTAATAATCTCTCGGAATTCCGAGTGATTATGGTCAGCGTAGTTGACAATGGACGCTGATAATTTGCAAAAATTGATAGACTATTTAGGGGGAAATCTTCCATTTGATGAAGATGAACGTTATATATTGGTATATAAGTTTTCGAGAGATAAAAGATTTGATGCGTTGTTAGCTAAGGCGGATACTCTTGTTTGTGTACAAACAGGTGAGGATGAGATAATAGAGTATATTAGGCTACATCCGGAGAAATTTATTTTTGAATGGTATCATTATGAAGATTAACCCGGTATTGGAGGCAGAAAATGTGTAATTATTGTGAGAAAATTACTTTAGTTCAAGACTTTAAGTCTCCGAAAGACTATGAAAAAACTATGGCTTACATTGGAAAGCTGATAGAAAAAGACGGTTTTCTGCTAGTAGATGGCACCTGCCCTGTAGATGGTTATAAGCGTGATGGGTACTGGGTAGATGACATTATCTACCATGTCATTGAATGTCCTAAATGTGGGCAGAAATTTACCAGTGTTGTAAATACATATAGAGGTGGAGGGTCGTTTAAAAAGGGCTGATGGAGAATTTTGAGATATTTGAAGAGGCTTGCAAGTATATTTTAGCTAAAATGGGTGAGTTTAAGGATGCTCTGAGTACTAAAGTGAGTTCATTAGAAGGTAGCGATATTTTATATAAAGAAGTAAAAACCTAAAAGTGGTGATAATTTAAGGGGAAATAGCATTATTAAGGGAAAGCATCTACATAGTAGGTGCTTTTTTGATGTCTCAACCTAAGGATGAACTGTCATATAGATTGAAATCAAAAAAATTAAAAAAACACTTGTTAGTTTTAACTAACTTATGTATAATAAAAATACCGACGGACGCGTCGGTTTAAAGAGGAGGTATTCATATGTGTGCTGCACGTAGACTTAGTGAGTCTGAAAGAAAAAATGAAATAATGAATTCTGCTGTCGATGTAATAACCCAAAAAGGCCTGGAAAATGCAACGATGGAAGAGATTATTGCTGGTACTAGTTTATCAAAAGGTGGTGTTTATCACTATTATAAAAGTGTCAACGAGATTTTTAAAGATATTATGCTCTCTGGAATTGAATATAGAAAAACAATTATAAAGGAGCATATGAATGAGTGTAAAAAGGGTCACGAAATGGAATTTATAGCAAAGCAATTTGTTGATAAAATCATAGATGATAACCCTTATATGCCACTTTATGTTGAGTTTCTTATTGCAAAGAAAAGAAATCCTGAGCTAGAGAAAATGATGCAGGAGCTTCAGGAGCTGACTAGCGATAGATTTAGCACGGCCATGGGTGATGAATTAGGGTGGTCATTTGATGAAAACATATTTAATGTTTCTACTGATGTAATGAATGCGCTTATCCTTGCATCTAATATTTTAGGAGCTAGAGATAACTTCAAAAAAAACAGACATTTTCTAGAGAGGATGTTTCTCAGTATATTTAAAGAAGGAAAGGAGAATTGATATGGACATATATAAGAAATCGTTTAGATACGTACCCGAGTATAGGGTGTTTGGTTATTTAGCAGTCCTAATATCTGCTATTTCGGCATTTATTATGGTGCTTGGATACCATTACATATATAAATTCTTTGATGAAGTTATAGTCAAAGACAACCTTGAAAATGCAAGCGTTTATGCAATAAAGATTGTAATCTATTTGACTTTAGCGGCTATATTATACCTAATCTCTGGGTTAGCCTCACACAAGCTAGCTTTTAGGTTAGAGACCAATCTTAGAAAAAGAGGAATCGATGGCCTAACAGATTCGAGCTTCAGATTCTTTGATATTAATCCGTCAGGTCAGATTAGAAAAACAATAGATGATAACGCAGCGATGACACATACTGCTGTTGCGCACATGATTCCTGATAACTCGCAGGCATTTTTGACACCTATACTTGCAATAGTTCTAGCCTTCTCGGTAAGCATTAGAGTAGGGATAATCATAGTTATTTTGACCCTTGTAAGTGCTCTAATACTAAAAGCTATGATGGGTAATTCTGAGTTTATGAAGGTATATCAAGAGGCACTAGACAAGCTCAGTTCAGAGACAGTAGAGTACATAAGAGGCATGCAGGTTGTCAAAATCTTTGGAACAAAACTAAACTCATTCAAAGCCCTTGATGAATCTATAAAAAACTATTCGAAATATGCATATGACTACTCACTTTCCTGCAAGAAACCATATGTCATATATCAATTGATCTTTCTCGGTTTGATTGCAATTATCAGCATACCGCTAAGTTTTTTCATTACAGGTATGGGAAGCCCTAAGAATTTTACTGTTGAGCTGATTATGATATTTTTTATCAGTGGTGTAATAATGGTTTCCTTCATGAAAATAATGTGGGCGAGCATGAATATTTTCAATGCTAAATATGCAATTGATAATCTAGAAGCCTTGTATGACAAAATGCAGGAGGATAGGTTGACATATGGAAGCAGAACACATTTTGATAACTATAATATAGATTTTGAAAATGTGACATTCTCATATGGAGAAAACACAGTAATCGAAAACCTCTCGTTCTCGCTTCTCGAAAAGCGAACTTACGCACTTGTAGGACATTCAGGTTCTGGTAAATCGACAATAGCAAAGCTGCTATCCGGATTTTATAGGCTTGATGCTGGAACAATCAAAATAGGAGGATACCCTCTTGAGGAATATTCTAAGGAAGCGATTATACGCAATATTTCATTTGTGTTCCAAGATAGCAAGTTATTCAAAAAGTCAATATTTGACAATGTTGCCATAGCAGATGAAAGTGCGAATAGAGAAGATGTCATGAAGGCACTGAGTTTAGCTGGTTGCGACGAGATTTTAGCTAAGTTTAAGGATAAGGAAAATACAATTATCGGCTCAAAGGGGGTTTATCTTTCGGGAGGAGAAAAGCAGAGAATTGCAATTGCAAGAGCCATTTTGAAGAACTCACCTATAGTAATAATGGATGAGGCGAGTGCCTCTATAGACGCTGATAACGAGTACGAATTACAAAAAGCTTTTAAGAATCTCATGAAGGACAGAACAGTAATCATGATTGCCCATAGACTAAGCAGTATTCAAAATGTTGATGAAATAATAGTTTTGGAAGGCGGTAAGGTGGTCGAGCGTGGAAGTAATGATTCCTTGATTGAAAAGCAAGGAATATATAGCAGGCTACTTCGTCTATATGAAACAGCAAATGATTGGAGGGTGTAAAATGAAAAACTATTTTAAAAGAAGATATGCCCTATCCGAGCAGGGTGCAAAAAATGTTACTACTGCATCTTTAAATTGTACACTTACTTACTTTGCAAATCTTGCACCTATGTTCATTTTAATGATAGTGTTCGATCAGCTGATTCTGGGGAATGTGCATGCTACCTGGCAATATATCTGCATGTCAATAGCTACACTGATAATAATGTATTTACTCCTATCAAAAGAGTATGTTAGCCTTTATAACGCTACATACAAGGAGTCTGCAAAGTTGAGAACAGATATCGCTGAGAATCTTGCAGACTTACCACTTGCTTACTTTTCAAAGCATGATCTATCAGATTTATCTCAAACCATCATGGTCGATGTGAATTCGATTGAACATGCCTTGAGCCATTCAATACCTAAGGTTGTCGGTATGTGGATTTTCTTTCCTATTATGGGTCTAATGCTTGTAATTGGAAACTGGAAGCTTGGACTTGCAACAATAATTCCTACACTTGTGAGCTTTATAGTAATTCCGTTGAGCAAGAAGAAAGAAATCACAGCTAACAGTAAGTACTACAAGGTTTTGAGAGAAAACTCTGAGCTGTTTCAGGAGACCATTGAGCTGCAGCAAGAAATAAGCAGCTTTAATCAATCTAAGAATGTTAAGAGAAGTCTTTATAAAAAGATGGAGGAAAGTGAGAAAATTCACTTCAATGTCGAGATGATGTCGATGGTTCTTGTTGCGATATCTACACTTTTTGCATATATCAGTGTAGGAGTGGTGATACTTGTCGGAATAGAACTTCTCATGCGTGGTGAAATTTCTTTATTATACCTCGTGCTCTACATTATAGCTGCCATAAAGGTCAAGGAAATCTTTGATATATCAAAAGAAGGTATCCTCGAAATGTACTATATTGAGCCAGCAGTAAGACGCATAAAAGAGATTAAGAATGCTGTATTGCAGAATGGTAAGGATGTTAAGCTTTCTAACTTCAACATTGAGTTTAAAAATGTATCATTTGCGTACGACAATGACACACAGGTATTAAAAGACGTGAGTTTTACAGCAAATCAGGGCGAGGTTACTGCTCTTGTAGGTGCATCTGGCTCTGGAAAAACATCCATTTTGAGATTGATATCAAGATTATACGACTACGATGGTGGAAGTATCTTGATAGATGGAAAAGATATCAAAGACATATCGACGGATTCTTTATTCAAGGATGTTTCAATTGTATTTCAGGATGTGACCTTATTTAATACAAGTGTTATGGAAAACATCAGACTTGGAAGAGAAGATGCAAGCAATGAAGAGGTAAGGAAGGCTGCCGAGCTTGCTAATTGCATGGACTTTATTGAAAGACTTCCTGAAGGCTTTGATACTGCTATAGGTGAAAATGGTGCAGAGCTTTCTGGTGGTGAGAGGCAGAGAATTTCGATTGCAAGGGCATTCCTCAAGGATGCACCAATACTGATTTTAGATGAGATTTCAGCTAGTCTTGATGTTGATAACGAGAAGAAGATTCAAGAGAGCCTAAACAAGCTGATTAAAAATAAGACGGTAATTATAATATCTCACAGGTTGAAATCCATAGAAAATGTTAACAAGATTGTTGTAATAGATAATGGTGTTGTTGAAACTTCAGGCACACATGATGAACTGATGAATAAATCAAAGGTATATAGAAACCTAATTCAAAAAACTAAGCTTGCAGAGGAGTTCAATTATTAGGAGAAAGAAATAGAAAATATCAAAAGGCAGCCAAAAGGCTGTTTTTTGTTGTAAAACATATGAGCCTTTGGATGTCTCTACAGCCATAAATCTTGAAAATTTGCCATTTATATGGTATCGTTTATAAAAACAGTTAACAGTTAGGAGATGCCAGATGAGCATAATGACAGTTAAAAACCTATCGCACGGCTTTGGCGATAGAGCTATATTTAACGATGTTTCCTTCAGACTTCTCAAGGGCGAGCATATAGGCCTCATAGGAGCAAACGGCGAGGGAAAGTCGACTTTTATGAACATAATTACGGGCAAGCTTATGCCAGATGAGGGCACGGTGCAGTGGTCCAAGAATGTGAGCGTAGGCTATATGGATCAGCATGCTGTGCTCAAGAAGGGCATGACCATTAGAGAGGCGCTAGCAGGAGCCTTTGATTCACTCTTTGATATGGAAAAGCAGATGAATGAGCTTTATGAGCAGATGGGAAGCGCTGACCCTGATAAGATGGATGAGATGATGGAGGAAGCCAGCGTTCTTCAGGAGCTTTTGATGGCGCACGACTTTTACAGCATAGATGTCAAGGTGGACGAGGTAGCAAGGGCTCTTGGACTTATGGAGTTAGGTCTTGATACCGATGTTTCTGCGCTTTCTGGTGGACAGAGAACCAAGGTGCTTCTTGCGAAGCTACTTTTATCAAAGCCAGATATCCTTTTGCTCGACGAGCCTACAAACCATCTCGACAGGGAGCATATCGAATGGCTGAGAAGATATCTTGAGTCATATGAGAATGCTTTCATCCTCATAAGCCACGATATACCGTTTCTGAATAGTGTTGTAAACCTTATCTACCACATGCATAACAAGAATCTCGATAGATATGTCGGAGACTACGATAAGTTCATGGAGGTTTTCAAGGTTAAGCAGGAACAGCAGGAGGCTGCCTACAAGAGACAGCAGGCAGAAATCGCAGAGCTTAAGGACTTCGTTGCCAGAAATAAGAGTAGAGTTGCTACTAGGAATATGGCGATGTCCAGGCAGAAGAAACTCGACAACATGGAGCTTATTTCAAGACCGACTGAGGCACCTGAGCCTGAGTTTGATTTTAAGGAGAGCAAGATAAGTGGCAAGGTTATATTTGAGACTAAAGATCTAGTCATAGGATATGATGAGCCACTCAGCAAGCCTTTGAATCTATACATGGAGCGTAAGCAGAAGATAGTAATCGAGGGTGCAAATGGCATCGGAAAGACTACTCTACTTAAGAGCCTTCTAGGCCTGATACCAGCGGTGTCTGGAGAGGCTAAAATGGGCGATTCTATCGAGCTCGGATACTTCGAGCAGGAAAGCTCTGGCGACGGAGAAAAGACCTGTATAGACGAAATTTGGCAGGATTTTCAGGCATGGACTCAGTTTGAGGTAAGGCTTGCTTTAGCAAAGTGCGGTCTTACAACAAAGCACATAGAGAGCAAGGTTAAGGTCCTCTCAGGAGGAGAGCAGGCAAAGGTAAGGCTTTGCAAGCTGATTAACAGACCTTCCAACCTACTTGTGCTAGACGAACCGACAAATCACCTTGATGTTGCAGCAAAGACAGAGCTAAAGCGCGCACTTCAGGAATATAATGGCAGTATTTTGATGGTATGCCACGAGCCTGAGTTCTACGAAGGACTTGCCACAGAAATCTGGGACCTTTCAGAGTGGACGACAAGGCTTATATAGAAAGGCGTTTCTATGACTAGCGGTAAAGATATAAGAAAGAAACTGATGGAGCTTAAGGATGAGGGCTATAGAGACTTCAATTCAAAGCTCATACCAAATGTTGATAAGAATCTAGTTATCGGGGTCAGAATACCTGCGCTCAGGAAGCTCGAAAAGGAGCTTAGAACTGAGGATTTAGGAGACTGGCTCTCTGACCTTCCTCACAAATACCTTGAAGAGAATACTTTGCACGGAATCGTAATTTCCAATATGAAGTCTCAGGAGGATTGTCTTTTTAGACTTGAGGAATTCCTTCCGTATATCGATAACTGGGCAAGCTGCGATATTATGAATCCTAAGATTCTAGCAAAGGATAAGGATGGCTTTCTATCTTGCATAAAGTCATGGATTAGATCGGAACATCTTTATACAAGTAGATTTGGCATGGAGATGCTGATGAGCTATTTCCTCGATGATGAATTCAAGGCGGAATATCTTGAGCTTCCCGCTGGGGTTAAAAGCGAAGAATACTATCTTAACATGATGATAGCCTGGTTCTTTGCAACTGCCCTTGCCAAGCAGTGGGATAGTGCAATAGTTTATCTAGAAAATAATAGACTATCAAAATGGACTCATAACAAGACCATACAAAAGGCGATAGAAAGCTATAGAATAAGTCCTGAGCAAAAGGAATACCTGAGAGGACTAAAGATAAAGTAAAACCTCAGGAGAAGGTGGAAACTATGGACATTAAAAAAATATATCTAGTTTATTTCAGTCCGGGTGGAAACACGGAAAAGGTTGTAAAGCTAATCGGAACAAAGCTAGCTGGCGAGCTAGATGCTGAAGCATACGCAATTGACTTCACATCACCTGAGATGAGAAACGCGCAGTATAGCTTTGATGAAGATGCACTTGTGATTTTCGGTATGCCAACTTATGCTGGAAGAGTTCCAAACAAGCTTCTGGCTTTTCTTCAGGATGGTTTTAAGGGTAATGCCACAAAGGCAGTGGCTGTTACTACATTCGGAAATAGAAGCTTTGATAGCTCTCTGACTGAACTTTCGCTAGAGCTATATAAAAACGGATTTGATATCTTTGCAGCAGCTTCATTTGCCTGTCAGCATCACTTCTCCAAAGTAATAGGAACGGCAAGACCAGACGATGATGATGTAGCTGAAATAGAAAAATTTGCACTAAGCATAGCACATTGGCTATCAAAGTCAGAAGCAAAGTGCATAGAACACAGAAATATACTTGCTGATTCAGAGGTAAAGCCTTACTACATTCCGCTTGGTGAGGATATGCAACCAGCAAAATTCCTAAAGGCTGTGCCAAAGACTCTAGAAGAGCTGTGCGATGGATGCGGAGTCTGCGTCAAAGCCTGTCCAGTAGGTAGCATTTCATCGGACTATATGACGATTACAGGGCCATGCATCAAATGTCAGGCCTGCGTTATAAAATGCCACAGCGGAGCGAAATACTTTGATGATGAGGCATTCCTATCTCATGTGAGAATGCTAGAAAATAACTATACCAAAAGAGCAGCAAACTTTGCCTTGATTGAAAAGACTGGTGAAGTGTGATAGATTAGGTTTGTAGTAAATTAAACTACAGTTAATGGGAGGGATTAATGAAGTTACCTGATAGAAATGAAAAATATCAACAGATACTTTTGTATGTACTACTTGGAGCATTCAGCATCTTAGTGATGTTTTTCTTGCTCCTTAATATCGGCGTGATAGTGCCAAAGGGAATGAGTTTTATTTCGACATTTTTCTCGCTGATTTCACCATTTATAGTCGGACTTGCAATAGTTTATCTACTAAATCCAATTGTAAACCGTATAGAAAAAATACTTTACAAAAGCTTTGGAATTGTTTTAAAAAGCAAGAAAGACAAGCTATCATTTAGAAGCTTATCAGTCTTGATTACATACCTTATAGTTGCAGGATGTATTTTCCTGATTCTATCTGCAATCATATCATCAATTGCTAAAGAAATACAATTAGCTGATACCGATAGCCTCAAGAACATAGCGCTTTCGCTTCTAAACTCAGGCAAGGAGTTCATCAAAGCTGTAACGAGCAAGCTTGATCAGTTTGGCATCAAGTCTGCAAATCTAAGCGAGTATCAGCAGAAGCTGATTAGCTGGATAAATGACAGCACTACAAGTATCGCAAGCGGTGCCTTCTCATTTGTATCAAATGTAGGAAGCGCAATATCAAAGTTCTTAATCGCTATGGTTCTTTCAATATATGTGCTAATTGACTTAGATAATCTGAAAAAATACTGGCAGAAGGTTGCGGGAGCACTGCTAGGAAACCGCAGCTATGGTGCCGTATCAACTTTCCTTAAGGATGCAGACTACTGTTTCTCAGGCTATATCAAAGGCCAGTTCCTAGATGCCTGTGTAATGGCTGTACTAGTTAGTGTAGGACTTTCAATAGTAAATGTAAAATACAGCATCTTAATAGGTATCCTAACGGGAATTGGAAACCTAATCCCTTATGTAGGACCAATATTTGCCTATGGTGGAACAATCCTAGCTTGCGTAGTTGATGGTGACTTCAAAAAGATGGTAATCGGACTTATTGTGGTTTTGGTTATCCAGGGACTAGATGGAAACTTTATAAATCCTAAGCTATTATCAAACAGTATTTCGGTAAATCCTATACTTGTAATTATAGCTCTTTTGATAGGAGCATCACTTGGAGGACTTTTAGGAATGCTAACAGCGGTTCCGATGGCAGCCCTATTGAAGAAAGAATTTGATAGATTCATAGCTTGGCGCGAGGCCAAGAAACTAGAAAAGTCAGGAGAAGTACAATGACGCTGACACAGATAAACTATGTTATAAAAATAGTTGAATGTGGCTCCATGAACAAAGCTGCTGAGCAGCTTTATGTGGCTCAGCCATCTTTGACGGGTGCAATCAAAGAGCTAGAGAAGGAGCTAGGCTTTAGCCTATTTAATCGTAGTGGTAAGGGCGTGAGCCTGACCCCTGATGGCGTAGAATTTTTGATGTACGCAAAGGAGGTCTATGCTAGCTACGAGACTTTGATGGAAAAGTACGGTGATGGTGCAAAGATAAAGAAGAAGTTTGGCGTTTCGACTCAGCACTATTCTTTTGCGATAAAGGCCTTTGTCGAGATGGTAAAGAGCTTTGATACGGCAGAATACGAGTTTGCAATTAGAGAGACTCAAACTAGAACTGTTATATCTGATGTTGCTAATCTCAGAAGTGAGATAGGACTCCTTTATATGAGTGACTTTAATCGCAAGGCTTTGATGAAGCTGCTGAATGCCTCAAATATAAGCTTTACCAAGCTCATAGATTGTGATGCCTTCGTATATCTGTGGAAGGGTCATCCACTAGCCAATGAAAAGTCGATTAACTTCGACCAGCTAAAGGACTATCCTTGCCTTTCCTTTGAGCAGGGGGAGAACAGCTCGTTCTACTTTGCTGAGGAAATTCTAACAACAAACGAGTATCCTAGAACCATCAAAGCTAACGACCGTGCAACCATGCTGAATCTAATGATAGGCCTAAACGGTTACACGCTTTGTTCAGGAATCATCTGCGAAGAACTAAATGGTGATGACTATGCAGCTGTTCCTTATGAGGATAAGCAGAATCCAAATAGCGTAATGGAGATTGGATATATCAAGAAAAAGGGTATAAACTTAAGCCATACAGGTGAGGAATACATAGCGCATCTCAAGAAATATCTAGGTGTTGCAGAGGAATCCTAAAATATGAGCAAAACAAAATCGGTGCCTTGCAGCACCGATCTTTTGTTATCTTAATGTGAATTTCTATTTAGCTGATTCGCTATCAGTACCCTGATTTTCCTCAACGATTCTTAGGTAATCTGAGTATTCACTATCTAGTGGATTCTCGTACGGAGCTTCCTTAGTTGTCTTAGCAACTGCGTTGTTACCCTTTGTTAGAGAAATCATTGTTCCAGCACCACCGACGCATCCGCCTGGGCAACCCATTCCCTCAAGTAGGTATCCATCGTACTTACCTTGCTTAGCAGCCTGAAGAAGCTTACGGCAGTTTGCGAGACCGTCAGCGTTTGCAATCTTCATTTCTCTTTCTGGCTCTAGCCTAGAAATTACCTGAACTACAGCGTTAGCTACACCACCGCTTACGGCGAAGTTTCTTCCTGCTGAGCTTCCGGTTGCTGCTTCGTTTTCGTCAACCTCTACCTTCTTAGGATCGATTCCTCTTGAGTCGAACATTCCGATTACTTCCTCGAATGTAAGAACGAAGTCGATATATGGTCTGATATTTTCTCTTGTTGCCTCAATCTTCTTAGCAGCGCATGGTCCGATGAACGCAACCTTACATCCTGGGTGCTGCTCCTTAAGAACCATACCTGTTAGTGTCATAGGTGTAAGAGCCATTGAGATGTGTCCCTGTAGCTCTGGGAATAGCTTTTCTGCCATGCCTGACCATGATGGGCAGCATGATGTTGCAAGGAAAGGAATCTCTGCTGGAACATTCTCTAGGAAGTCGTGAGCCTCCTGAATTGTACAAAGGTCAGCACCTACAGCTACATCAAGTACATCTGTAAAGCCAAGCTCTCTAAGAGCAACCTTTAGTTGTTCCATTGTGATACCGTTTCCGAACTGTCCCGCAACAGCAGGTGCAACTGCAGCATATACTGGTGTATCGCTCTTGATTGCTGTAATAGTCTGGAATAGCTGTGCCTTATCTACGATAGCACCAAATGGGCAGTGTGTTAGACACATTCCGCATCCTACGCACTTATCTTCGTCTATGTCTGCGCGACCGTATTCGTCTGAGCTGATTGCATCCATTCCGCATACAGCAGCACATGGTCTTTCCATCTTGATGATAGCATTGTATGGACAGGCAGTTACGCATCTTCCACACTTGATACAATTGTCCTGGTCGATGAAAGATTTACCGTTGATAATATCAACAGCATTCTTAGGACAGACTTCAGTACATGGGTGAGCAATACAACCCTGACACATGTCAGTAACCTTGATGAGCTTCTCTGGGCACTGATGACATGCAAACTTGATGATGTTGATCAGTGGTGCCTTATAGTAGTTTTCGCCCTTTACGATTTCGTCAATACCTGTTGTGATTGAGATGTGCTCTCTTGCTGGCTGAATATCTAGTCCAAGAGCTGCACGAATTCTTTCTCCGAGGATAGCTCTCTCTAAGAATACGCTCTCTCTGATTGATGCAATTTCGCCAGGAAGAATCTCAAATGGAATCTCTACGATTTCGCTAAGATCACGATCTTCGTACGCAAGATTTGCTACTGCAGAGAAAACCTGACGGCGCAAATTATTAATTCTTGTGTATATGTCACGCATGTTTAAAAACCTCCGATGTATAATGAATACAATTTTACTTATAAATTAAATTTAAACCCTACATATCATACTATATTTTCATGTGCATGGGAACCCCATTTTAAATAATTTTGATAGGAATTTAACAATGATAAAATTCGATTGTATCAGAATACTTAAACGCTGATTTCTAGTGCGTCTGGAGCAAAGATAACAACAGTATTTTTTGAAATATTTAGATAGGCATTTGAGACCCTGAAATACTTTTTTTGCGTGCCTTTTAACCCTGCTGAAGAAGCAGGATTTTTTGCATCAAAATTTGGACCTGAGCTTGAGACGGAATCAGCCCTTTGAGTAGGTGGCTCGTTAATGCTGATTACTCCGTCCTTTATGCTCTTTGTCGTATCGCAATGATGGGGCATGAAACATTCCTGCCCCTCTGTATCTTTGATTGTTATTGAAAGAACTTCTCGTGAGTATATAATTTTTTTGTCTGTCTTTATCTCTAGGAGCATGGTATGGCTATTTTTCATTTTCGTACCTTTGTACCACTTCTTCAATTCCTCCTGCATAGAGGAACATGGACTCTGGAATATGGTCGTATTTGCCGTCAAGTATCTCGCGGAATCCTCGGATTGTTTCTGCTAGAGGAACGTATTTTCCTTGCATTCCTGTAAACTGTTCAGCAACTGCAAATGGCTGAGAAAGGAATCTCTGGAGCCTGCGGGCTCTTGCAACTGTCAGCTTATCCTCTTCAGAAAGTTCATCCATTCCGAGGATGGCGATGATGTCCTGAAGATCTTTGTATCTTTGCAAAACTGCTTGTACATCTCTTGCTGTATGGTAGTGCTCATCACCTAAAATGAGCGGATCCATGATTCTAGAGGACGATTCGAGCGGATCAACGGCAGGGTAGATTCCTAGCTCTGTAATAGCTCTCGATAAAACTGTGGTTGCATCAAGATGTGAGAAGGTCGTCGCCGGTGCTGGGTCCGTAAGATCGTCGGCAGGTACATATACAGCCTGAACTGAGGTTATGGAGCCATTTGATGTGGATGTGATTCTCTCCTGAAGCGCACCCATCTCGGTAGCTAGAGTTGGCTGATATCCTACAGCTGAAGGTATTCTGCCTAGCAAAGCCGATACCTCAGAGCCCGCCTGAGTAAATCTAAAAATATTATCTATGAACAAAAGAACGTCCTGGTGCTCTCTATCTCTAAAGTGCTCAGCCATAGTGAGGCCTGTTAGGGCGACTCTCATTCTTGCTCCTGGTGGCTCATTCATCTGTCCAAAAACCATGGCGGTTTTGTCTATTACACCAGACTCTTGCATTTCGTTATATAGGTCATTTCCCTCGCGAGTTCTCTCTCCAACACCTGCAAATACGGAAATTCCTCCATGCTCTTTGGCTATATTGTTAATTAGCTCCTGAATGAGAACTGTTTTTCCAACTCCGGCGCCACCGAAAAGGCCAACCTTACCGCCCTTGGTGTAAGGCGCAAGAAGATCTATAACCTTGATTCCTGTTTCATATATCTGAGTTGAAGTCTCTTGCTGAGAGTACTCTGGAGAAGGAAGGTGTATAGGTTTTTTAGGTGCATCCTCTGGTGCTGGAATTCCGTCTATTGGCTCGCCTAAAACATTGAAAAGCCTGCCCAAAACATCATTACCAACTGGAACCTCGATAGGTGCTCCTGTGTTTATAGCCTTAAGTCCGCGCTTCATACCGTCGGTAGAGGAAAGGGCAATACATCTAACCGTGCTATCGCCAACATGCTGAGCAACTTCAGCTACAACAATATGATCTTCCATTTCAATTTTGATAGCATCAAGAAGCTGTGGCATCTCGCTATCTTCAAACTGAATGTCTATTACCGGACCTATAATTCGTTTTACAATTCCTGTATTCAAGTTATTCACCTATTTTCTTTTGGACCTTTTTCATCTTCTGTGATTCGTGGCCGACTATGATTTCTATCATCTCGCCAGTTATTGCGTTTTGACGAGCGGTGTGATATTTGTTCGAAAGAGTCTCTATCATCTTGAGCGCGTTGTCGTTTGCGTTCTTCATAGCAATACGCCTTGCTGCGTGTTCGCACAGCGTTGCCTCAGCGATATACCTAAGTATTTTCATCGATAGATAAGACCTTGCTATTTCATCAAAATATGCATGGTCATTATCGTGCTCAAAGAAGCTTGTATTACCTATATCACCATCTCCGCCTGGACCTATCTTTTCGAGAGGAAAAAGAAGCTTCGTGTCGATATCAAAGGCTATCGGATTTCTGTATTTAGTGTAGACTATTTTAATCTTTGATATTTCGCTTTTGCGATAGAGCTCAAGCACTGCTGATGAAAGCTTTAGAATTTGATTAAATGTTAGCTCATGTGCATGATCAGCATATATATCGGAAAATTTCTCTACCTCAAAGATATCAAAACCGTGCTTAATGCAGTAGTTAAAGCCCTTATCACCTAAAGGCACAAAGACAGTACCCGCATTTTCATTCATCTCAGCAGCATGCTTTATCAAGCTCGAGTTATATCCTCCACAAAGGCCCTTGCAAGATGTAATCAGAATGCACAGCTCCTTGACAGGCCACTCACTGGAGTATGGCACTGTTCCTACCTCAAACTGACGCATATCTAGACGCTTTTCGTAGTAGATTTCCGGTGCGACGTCGCAGGTGAGAATCTGTGTGAATTTTGATATCAAAGGCTCTATATGATCCTTTGCATAATTTAAATGGTCGGTGGATTGCTTGAGCTTGGCAGCTGAGATGAGCTTCATAGCACCTGTTATCTTCTCGGTGTTTTTGACGCTGTTTATATGTCTCTTAATCGCCTGAATTTGCTCAGCCAATATATTTACCTTCTTTCTTGCATTCCTCTATGCCCTGTATCAAAAGTTTTTCCGTTTCAGCAGACATATTGCCTGTAGCCACGATCTCCTGGCTTATCTCTGGATATTTCATAGCCATAAACTCATATAGACTATCCTCAAAGGAGGCTATGCGCTCTAGCTCAATATCATTTAGGTAGCCGTTTATTGCAGCGTATATTATCATGATTTGGTTTTCGACTGAGATAGGGGAGTACTGCTTCTGCTTGAGTATCTCCATTAGTCTCTTGCCGCTCTCAAGACGCTTTGTGGTATCTGAGTCTATATCTGAGCCAAACTGAGCAAAGCTTTGAAGCTCGCGAAACTGGGCGAGAATGAGCTTCATTGTACCTGAAACCTTTTTCATCGCCTTAATTTGGGCATTTCCTCCAACACGGGAAACAGATATTCCTGCATTTACTGCTGGAATCTGACCAGAGAAAAAGAGATTGCTCTCTAGGAATATCTGTCCATCTGTGATGGAGATTACATTTGTTGGGATGTAGGCAGACACGTCACCTGACTGGGTTTCTATTATTGGAAGGGCTGTGATTGAGCCTCCTCCAAGTTCGTCAGATAGCTTAGCAGCACGCTCTAAAAGTCTGCTGTGCAGGTAGAATACATCTCCTGGGTAGGCTTCACGTCCTGGTGGTCTGCGGAGCAATAGGGACATGGCTCTGTAGGCCACGGCGTGCTTTGATAGGTCATCGTAAACTATCAAAACGTCCTTTCCCTTGTGCATAAAATACTCTGCAATTGCACAGCCTGAATATGGAGCGATGTACTGTATTGGAGCAGATTCGCTTGCAGTCGCAGATATTATGATGGTATGCGACATTGCATCGTGGTCCTCTAGCGTCTTTGCAATTTGTGCAACCGTTGACTTTCTCTGACCTATGGCAACGTAGATGCATATTACGTTCTGCTTTTTTTGATTTATTATAGTGTCTATGGCGATTGCGGTTTTACCAGTTTGCCTGTCTCCGATAATCAGCTCTCTTTGACCTTTGCCTATTGGAATCATGGCATCTATGGCTTTAATTCCAGTCTGAAGAGGCTGGTATACTGAGCGTCTGTCGAGAACTCCTGGAGCATCGCTTTCGAGGTGTCTTGCCTCGCTACAGATAATCTTTCCCTTATCGTCTATTGCGCTTCCGAGAGGATCGATTACTCGTCCAAGAAGCTCTTCGCCTACTGGGACCTCCATGGCTCTACCTGTAGGTCTAACTATGTCTCCCTGCCTAATTCCGCGGTCTGAGCCTATGATTACAGCGCCGACCATGTCGTCGTCAAGGTTCATGGCCATTCCGTAGCTGCCATTTGGGAATTCTAAAAGCTCACCAGCAAAGCAGGATTTTAGGCCGTCTATATGAGCAACGCCGTCGCCGACCTCTATAACCTGACCGAAATCGGTTATTTCAAGCTCTGAGGTAAAGCTTTCTATTTTGTCCTTTATATTACTTAGGATTTCATCAGTATTAATTTTCATGCGCATCTCCAATTAATTAGAATTAGTATTGTAAGACAGGTGCAGGCGCATATCCTCCATACGCTTGCGTATCGAAGCATCTATAAGCTTATCGTCAATGGAGATGATGAAGCCACCGATGATTTTTTCGTCTATGCGATTTGTCAAAACACAGTCCTTTTTGATAAGGTTAGAGGTCTGTATTTCCATCCTCTGAATTGTTTCACGGTCAAGAGGTATAGCCGAGTAAACTATACCTTTGATTTTGTTTTCTTCTCTTTTATCAAATATGCGAAGACCCTCACTTAGGGCTTCGATAAAGGCATACATTTCCTCCTGTTCGTGCAGGGTGCGCTTTTCTAATGCGTAGGTATGTAAGTCACGATACTCACCATTAGTCTCTTTGATGAGATTGCGTAAATCTCGTAGGCTTTCTGTGGCTCTATCTAGCTGCTCGCAGAGTGCCTCTAAATCATTGCTATTTTTCTGTTTCACTGTTTGCCTCTGATCTACTGATTATTTCATCTATTACTGAAGCCTGAGCATCGGCGTCAAGCTTGTTCTCCAAAATCTTTTCAGCGACCTGAACTGCAAGTTCGCTGGCTTCGTTGTGGATTTCTTTTCTCGCCGCAGCTTTTTCTCTTTCAATCTGAATTCTTGATTTCTCACGAATGTCAGCAGCTTCTTTGCGGGCTTCGTCTAATACAGAGTCTGCCTGAATCTTTGCGTTTTCCATTGCACCTGCAATTATTGTACGCTTTTCTTTTTCGGCACCAGCGAGTATTTCGTTGTATTTATCAAGTTTTTTGCGGGCTTGATTTTCGGCTTCGTCTGCCTTTTGGAATTGCTCCTCGACCTGTGCTTTTCGTTCATCCATGAACTTCTTTACCTTTTCGAAGAAAAAATGCTTTAATATCAAAATGAGAACTAAAACAGTAATAACCGAAAAGATAAGATTCCAGTTTATAGTAAGCAGGTCTTGGTGTTTATTAATATCCAAAGTTCGTGCCTCCTTCAGGAATTTAAGTTACAATTTATTGCTTAGCATTATAGCAATTACAAATGTCAAAATACCTATGGTCTCCATGAGCGCCATGCCTACAATCATAGCGGTCTGAATCTTGCTTGTAGCTTCAGGTTGTCTTGAAATACCTTCCAGCCCCTTGCTCAATCCAATACCCTGGCCTAGGCCAATGCCAAGTGCTGCAAGTCCCATTGCTAAACCGATTCCAATAAATTCCATTGATTCTCCTCCTAAAGTTCTTCTCTATTTTCATTATTGCTTACTGTAGCTGTAATCTTCATAGCTGCGGCAAGATTAATAACGGTCAAAATTATAAATATAAAGGTCTGAATTGCCGGCTCTGCTATGTCAAAGATAGCATTCAGAGGCAGCACTGTGATAGCGCGTAAAAATGGCACATCGCTGAAAAAATTACTGAGCTTTGTCATGAGGTGCATCCATAGCTCGACTATGATGTAGCCTCCTAAGATATTACCGAAGATACGAAGCCCAAGCGAAATAGGGAGTGAAATTTCTTCTAAGATTTTGAGTGGTAGCATGAAGACATATGGTTCGCACATGTGCTTTAGTCTGCCTCTAAAGCCGTGAACCCTTGTTGAATTAAAAATGATCATCACCATCGTCATAATGGATAGTGCAAAGGCAACATTAAGGTCTGCCGTTATCGGTCTAACGCCGAAAACACCAAGTGAGCTTGCACAAAATACGAAGGCAAGGAGAGTACCTATATATGGAGCAAAGTTAGAATTAGCTTTTCCCATATGTTTTTCTGTGAACTTATAAACCCATTCGACTATAAATTCCGCAAAGACCTGCTTGCCACGCGGGACAGTCTCAAGCCTACTACCTAGCCATATTCCCAGTATTGCGAGAAAGGCGGCTATCAAAATTCCGAATAGGGTACTTTCGGTAATGAAAAGCTTACCGTCGCCAAAGCTAAATATTATCCTGGCACCTAATTCATTTATGTTTAACAAAACAAAGGCCTCCTTTTAATCCGAATTCAACAAAGATAACTAAACTAAAGCCTGTGATGGCTATAGCGAAGAGGAGCACGGACTGAAAGCCTATCTGCGTACAGACCCATGCGCCAAATATGTAGATGAGCAGCCTGAATATCATAAACTGTACCGCAAGAAGACGATTGAAACTAAACAACCATCGAACGGTCAAATTTAGAAGAAACCAATTTGTGAGTGCTATCAGATATCCGATGAATATACCGCCAATCGCTAGAAGTGGATTTGACGAAATTATCAGACATATAATAGTGCAGATAGCACAATACAGGCTGAACGGTATTAAAACACCTAAAGCATTACGATTAATATTCATATTTGATTAATGCATCCTATATTTAATATAGGATTCCTGAATTACTTTGATAAAAAAGTTAACTACAGAAACAACGGAATTAAATTTGTTTTTCGCGCTAAAATGGTGCGCGTTTTTTAGAATAAAACAAGTATTAAACTTAATACAATTTTAACATAGCGGAAAAGAGGTGTAAAGAATAAATACTCTGAAAAGCTTGTATACATTTTTGATTCGTGCACAAGTATGTAAATATTGTAAAACAATTTCAAAATGTGGTAGACTAGATATGAATTTTGATGGACGATAATTAGGTCAGAGAAAAGGTTACAGATGGAAAAATTAGTTTTTATCGGAATGCTAGTGTTCTTGGCATTTGTGTTTATTGGAATATTGTTTTGGCTGCGTTTTAGAATGAAGAACACCTTTGAGAACGGTGTTCCAGTGTACGATGCCCCAGCAAATAATCAGACTAGGACGAGTAAGCTAAGCGTAGGAGAGTATGCAGTGCACATAGTTTTAATACTAATTAGCGCTGTAATTGCCTTTAAGGTCATGGGCATGTTCCGTCATGGGGCGGCGCCAATTGGTGCTGCTATAATCACGCCTTCTATAATGTCGCTTTTCAATGCACGAAGGAGAACCGGGAAATCTTGGATAGGTATTGTTGCAGTGCTTATGGTATTTGTATTTTTGATGTTCGCATACATACTGATAGGTTTACCTGATA
>ENA-OWNK01000441-OWNK01000441.1-metagenome-genome-assembly--contig:-NODE-441-length-19674-cov-21.437178_pt1 | contig 19674 bp, 18 predicted proteins | sample MGYA00245343_ERZ651121 | MGnify/ENA primary metagenome ERZ651121 (study PRJEB26857, sample SAMEA4031775) | metagenome | biome: human; feature: oral; material: saliva | place: Philippines | collected 2014... | reverse complement strand
ACATCGTGACCGTATCTGTAAACCCTTGTACTGCTAAAAAAGCAGAAACAAAACGTGAAGAACAAAATGCGGCAGCTCGTTTCTACAACGACGACTCCATTGGCATGGATACAGATATTTCCATCACAACTCGTGAGTTTATCCGTTGGATTCAAGAGGAAAACCTCGACTTCAACGCCATTGAAGATTCCCAATTCGATGACTTGATCGGTATGGAAACTGGCGCATCCATCATCTTTGGTAACACTGGTGGTGTTATGGAAGCAGCTATGCGTACAGCTTACAAACTCGTGACTGGCAAGGAGCCACCTCCACGCGCATTGACTCATCTTGAGGAAGTTCGTGGTATGGATGGCGTAAAAGAAGCGACTGTACAATTGGGTGATGAGGTAACATTGTCCGTTGCTGTAGTTCATGGTGGTAAAAACGCTCGTGACTTCTTGAATGCTTTGAAAGAAAATGGCAAACACTATGACTTCATCGAAGTTATGGCTTGCCCAGGCGGCTGTATCGGTGGCGGCGGTCAACCGCGCACTAAATTGCCTCAAGCAGTTAAAACTAAAGAAGCTCGTATCGGTGGTCTTTACGAAGCTGATGCAAACTACAAATGGGTTGCTTCCTATGAAAACGAAGAGATCCAAGCGTTGTACAAAGATTTCTTAGGTGAACCATTGGGCCACAAATCACACGAACTCTTGCATACACATTACACAGACCGCAGCGCGGTTCTTGGTACTCGCAAAGACGTAACACCTGAAACTTGTCCAACATCCCCTAAATTTAAAGGCTAATCTTGAATAGCTCGTTAGCAATTGCTAAATGATTGATTATTGAACCTGCAAATGTTTTAGTAATCAAAGGAGTTAAGATTGCACTAACTCTTTAGGGTATAACAATATAAAAATAGAATCCTACGAGTCATGAGTGACTTGATACTTTAATAGCTTCAGCTATTGTAAGCATCACCTTACAAACGATTCGTAGGATTTTTATTTATATAGGATTCAACTATTCTCACTGTATAAGCTTATTATGAGAATTCAGTATAAGAACTTACTTTTACCATGAGGAAAAGATGAATTATATAGTGTATAATATAGAATCATACTATTTGGATCAAAGGGAGAACTATGGGTGTGTGTGGAGAGAAATACATAGAGAGGCCCATAGCTATCATATTGCATAAGCAGTAAGGAGTTTCTAGGAGAGATGAACCAGTTTTTACGGCGTGCCCTGTGTGGCATAGCCTTGATAGTTGCTGCCGTTGGTACAACTGGATGCCAACATGAGAGTCAGGCAGAGCAAGAGGAGGTACGAACCGTATCGTACCGCGCCGTCATGGAATCAAACAAGCCCGTCCCTGAAAAGGTGAACACTTGGCTTGGCGCCATGTCACGAGAGGACAAGGTAGGGCAGCTGATGATGATCAGCCTCCATGGCAATACATTGGGGCAATCCCAAAAGGATGTAATCCGCAAATATCGTGTGAGCGGCGTTATGCTAACCAATGAAAATATACATAATAAAAACCAAGTGAAAGCTTTCAACAACGATATCATGCAAACGGCGATGACTGCCAGCATGGTGACGCCGTACATCGCGGTGAATCGCGATAAAGTGTTGCACACTAACGATAGTTTCTTGCGCTTGCCAGAACCTAATCGGTTAGGTCAATTGCCGATGGAGCGTATCATTAACTTGGCGACCCGATCGGCCATTGAAATGCATGATATGGGCTTTAACCTTGTGATTGGGCCCAATGCGAACCTTGGGGTGCCAAATGTGTCCTACACATCTGACCCGACTTGGGCAGGCTATATGGACCTAGCCATGGCGGAGCGTTACCAAATCAATCAAATGTGGTTTGGTTATAATTACTTCCCTGCGGTCACACTTGGGGACGCATCCTTTAACACCGCTGATGAGGCGAAAAACTACCTCAACAATAATGATGTAGCCGTCTTTAAACGACTCATCGCACAGACGACAGCCAATACCTATATGCTCGTTATGAGCCATATTCAAATTCCAGCTATTGATAACCAACACTTGGCGAGTGCGTCAAAACCAGTTATCCAAGACTGGCTTCGCAAGGACCTTGGCTATGACGGTATCGTCATGACGGACCGTATCGATGTGGGCGCTTTGCAGGCGAACCAAAAGATAGGTGATTACGCTGTAGCCTCCGTTGTGGCTGGTAGCGATCTCATCCTCGTTGATGCGGACACCGTTCACATCGACGAAGTCCATCGGGCGTTAACACAGGCGGTGGCAAATGGAACGATAACGAATGAACGCCTTAACGAAGCGGTTAAGCGTATTCTATCTATGAAAATGCAAGCACAAATTCAGCAATAATTAAATATGAGTAAAATGCAAATGACGTGTCTTACCTTCTAGGGGGCACGTCATTTTTTATATTTGTTGACTGTAAAATACAGATTATATACCGTACCCCGTATGCTCTTTCAATACCTATATACCTATATAAATACAGTAAATATCTATGCTTTTACAATGGCATGAGTAAAAAATAAACCATAAAATAAGTATATTTTATGCGTAAAAAATTTAACATAATCAAAAGTCATGTTAATAATATGAAAATAAGTTTAAAAATGATTTAAATTTATGATATAATAATCTCCATAGACAGTTGGAGGTGAGAGTATATGAATTTTGTGGGACGTGCTGAGATTATAGAGAGTATCCAGTCCCGTATCGCTGAGGACAATATGAGCTTGTGTGTTGTGTACGGTCCTCATCGCAGTGGTAAATCCTATGTGGCTTCGCAGCTTGTACGCCGTCATAAGGCGTTATATTTGGCGGGGCGCATGGCCAATGAAGCAGTCCATGTGGCTGATATGAATAGAGCTCTGGAGGCACGTTTTGTTCCGACTGATGATCAGGACAAGTTCGAGCCTGTAGATAGCTTGCACCAAGCCTTTGTAGGGCTTTTTGAAAGCAGTGTAAAAACTCCGCAAACAGTGGTGATTGATGACTATCCTTCCTTGGTGGAGGCGGTGCCGCAATTCCCCATTCACTTGCGTGATTTATTAGATACTTATAAAGATACGAGTCGTTTGAACATCATTTTGATGGCAAATGGTTTGGAACAGCTGGATGGCCGCATCATTGGCGAGCGCAGCCTCATCGGTCCGTTCGTGTCCGAATACTTTGAGGTGAAACCATTCTCCTTGGTGGATATGAAATCCTTGGGCCTTCACTATGCCAAGGACGATTTGCGCACTGTATTTGCCGTGACAGGCGGTTTGCCTGCGTACGTGCAGTACTTTGATAATGGTGAAAGCATCGATACGAATATCATTAATTTGTTCTTCTCCGTATCGGGCGCTCTATTTGAAGAAACACAGAATATCTTACATCGAGATATGAAAAATATAACAGGTGCTAACGCTATCCTGTCTGGCCTTGCTACCCTTGAAAGACCATACTACGTGGAGCTTTTACAAGCAAGCCAAATTAAAAGCGGCACCTTTACATCCCGCTTGAACGATCTCATGTCCATGGGGCTCGTAGGTCGCATTCAAGCCAATAGCCGTGGACCTGCCAAATACGCAGATTACCACTTTACCAATAGCATGTTCCATTTCTGGTACCGCTATGTGTATAAATACTGGGGTGACATCGTGCGCGGTAACGGCGCTGATGTGTACCACACACATGTAAAACCGCAGCTCAAAGACTTTGTGCAAGCGGCGTGCATTGCTATCTAATCCAAGATTGTTTATATTTGCCAATCTTTGATTGCGTACTATTACCCAATGATAGTACTATATTCCTCTTATAAAATTACACCACATCCTATGATGTGGTGTTATTTTTGTATATAATGCTATATTTACTGCTCTTTACTATTCTTTATTAGTACTATTTACTGCTTGTACTAGCTACTAGTATTTACTATTAGCATTCACTATTAGTCTTTAGTAAGTAGATTTTAGTAATTTTCTATTTTCAGCAATTACTATGTTAATCGTATAGTTATGACATAGTATGAATAGAAATTACGTTACAGATACCGTTAAATGTACAGGAATTCCAAGAAATTGCCGATTTGTCAAAATCCCCGTTCCGCGTTATTGTGTAGTTAAGCGCTATGCCATGGCAGGAAAGGGGATTTATGTTATACCAAAACGAAGAACCTTTAGTACAAAGAACATGTATAAAAACTGCAAACTTACAATCTGATACAAACACATTAGACAAATTAGAAACACAGGAGTTACCTCCTGTGGGGTTACGACCAAAATCATTACCTCCGGAGGAGCTGAAATTACAAACTCTCATTTGTGGTCATCAGGTCTTAACGTCCTTGTCGGACAAGAGTCTCGTGTCCATCTGTCAAAAGCCGAATATGCGGATCCAGATGGTAGGATATCAGCCGTGGACCGTCAATGAGCTGCGCCATGATGCGGCACAAATCGAGCTCTGCCGCAGGTATCGACCACTCATATTGCACTACACCAATCGCACGGGGAACCGCGAGTTCCGTGAGGACGTAGAGAGTTATTTATGGGCCATCCTTATGGAGTCCATCTATAGCTTTGACCTAGAGGGGCCCGTACCATTTGCTGGCTTTGTGAAAGCTGGTGTTAGATACGGTTACATGCGGTACTGGAAGCGGGAGCGATTGCGCAATCATCGTGAGATTCACATCCCAGACCGCACTACCGACGATGGAGACGTAGCGGTGGGCATGGATATCTTCGCATCTGGCGAGAATATAGCAGACATGATCATGACTGCCGATGAAGAACAAAGGCTGCGAGCCCGTCTCGTATGGGCGTTAGGCAGACTATCTCCAGATCAGCGTGACCTATTGCGTCGCGTTTACGGAGAATGCCAAAGCTTGGTAGCGGTCAGTGAAGAACTGAACTGTAGCCGACAAGCCATCCAGCGCCGTCATGAACGAGCCATTCGAAAGCTGCGGAGATACTTGACTACAGATTTTAATAAGATACAAGTGCATTAGACCAAATTTAGTCTATTGAACTAGGTCTATCTAGAATGTATAGAATACATTCGCCCTAAGGGGAGTTAGTATAATGTACATGTGTTAATATAATTTAATTTCTTATTTATATTCCGAAATTTGTATATTTCTGTTAATCTCGATTAATAGATATACATAAAATATGCATTTCTCAATTTAAATGAGAAAATATTGACACATCAAGGTATATGTAACTTTTACAAGATCATAAAGTCTTTAATTATACATAAATTTCTATAGTTTTGTGTATATATTTACAAAATATTCAACGTAGTATACAATTAAATCAGCAGCAGATTAAAGCATGCGAATCTGCTTTCACAGAACACGTGTTCATTGTATTGTTGAAAGGAATGTTCCTAATTAGAGGGGAGAGAATTCCTATGATAACACATGATGAATTAACAGATATGATGGCCGCTCGGCTATCTAAGGGAGAGGATTTGGATTTGATCTATACGAATCCAAAGAATCACATTGTTTGTTTTATTCCTACTTATGAGCCTGGTGGTGGGGACAGTACGAAGTGCTATTTCGTAGATGGCCGTGAAGAACTGGTCCAACTACCAATGCGCACCATTACGCGGGAGCTGGCGGTACAGGAGGGGCTAAGGCCCAATTATATTATGACCAGCGACGGTCGGCGTAGTAGCTATACATCGCCTAAGACCTATGGTCCGCATCTGACCTTTGCCCATATCAAATGTCGGCGCCCTGTCGGCAAAGACGTGGTGTACGGCCTCTTTAACGTGGCGATACCCTATGAATATATCGTTACGGAAGGTCCCGAGCCTGATACGAGCTATATTCACGTGGGGAACTTTGCACCGATTTTGGTGTACCAATCTCCGCGTCACGTCAAACACAAACTGAATGAAGCCATGCTAGAACACTGCAACTACGTGCGCAAAATGCTAGCCCGCATCAAACTCAGCCAAAACCCACAAGTCGTGGCCGAACTATTTATCGCCTGGAGAGACCTAACGAGATAACACGTTAGGGAGGTGAAAGTAGAGTTAAGAGGGGAGAGAAAAGGAGGACATATAGGGAGAAAATAAAATACAGAAGACAAAAATAAGGTGATCATTAAGACAACATAAATATCTTTTCACTCTTGATAAAACCCACCCCATATAGGGGTGGGTTTATTTTGTTTTGAGAGGATAAAATTGTAATACAATATATTACTTATATATTATAAATATTTTTATAATATTGCTTGGTTATTTGAAAAATAAATAGAATAAAATTTTAGAGAAATGCTTGAATTAAAGATGTTATTTAACTGTTTTTATTATATAAACATACATTTTGTAGAAAATATTTTTACAATATTTGACATATATTGTAAAAATGTGTATTATGTAATTGTAGGAGGTGCAAAATGAATAAAAAACAAGAAAATTTTAAGCGCCTTGCAGAATCTAGAACTAATAAAGTAATAGATATGTTGCAATTAATAGGGAACTTATCAAATACATCTAATTACGAGTATTCAATTGAAGATGTAAATAAGATGTTTGAAGCTATTTTTTTAGAAGCAGAGCGACAAAAAGCAAAGTTCAAAATTTCTACGGGAGAAAGGAAAAAGAGATTTAAACTTTAGTTATTAATTAATAAAAGGAGTGTTAGTATTATGGAACTACAATGGTATTTTCCTGATAATGGTAATGGAATGGAGTTTGGTTTAGAGACTGGTGATATTGATATTTTTAAGAAAGATCCAATTGGTTCTTTAGCTAGAGAAATATGTCAAAACTCTATTGATGCTAACCGTGGAACGGGTGCAACAAAAATAGAATTTAAACCATTTAAAGTAAAACGAGAAGATATTCCTGGGATTGATGATTTAACAAATCAAATAGAGAAATGCTATGAATATCGAAAAGATGATAAAAAAGAAGGGGCGGCTATTGCTACTCTTCATTCAACTATTAATTCAGATGAGATTAATTGCTTGCGAATTAGTGATTATAATACAACAGGATTAATTGGTGTATCTAGATTTGAGCGTGGTATGCCATTTTATAATCTAACAAAAACTTCTGGTACAAGTTTTAAACGAGCTGGATGTGGTGGATCTAAAGGGATTGGGAAGGCAGCAGCATTCGTAGCAAGTAATGCAAGAACTGTTTTTTATTCAACTTATACCGAGGATGAAGAAAAAGGATACATTGGAATCGCTAAATTACGATCAGTACCTATTGATGAACATGGTTATAAAATGTCCGTTGCCGAAGGCTATTATGGTATTGGTAAAGAAAGCTTTCCTCAGCGTGATAAAGAGTTGGTATTGGATAAAGCATTTCATAGAGAAGCTGGAAATTATGGAACTGACTTATATTTAATTGGATTCGGATATAGAGAAAATTGGAAAACCGATTTAATTTTTAAATTATTAGATAGTTTTATGGTAGCTTTCTCAAAGGGCTTACTAGAGGTTACTGTTGATGATATTGTCATAAATAAATTTAGTTTAAAAAGTATTATACGTGATAATACCTCGTTTCCAGGTAAATCAGAATCTAGTTTGAGATCATTGAAGGCTCAGTATGAATTACTATCGGGCGATGATGGTGTAAAGATTATAGAAAAAGAGATTAAGGATTATGGTTCAGTAACCATTTATGTACAACCATATTCTCCAGGGGAAGCTTATCGTGCGACTGGTGCCTGTGATATTATTCGATATCCATATATGAAAATTACAAGTTATGGTGTTGGTCGACTTATACCTTATTCTGCAATGTGTATAGTTGAAAATGGAGATTTAAATGAAGCCCTTAGACAAATGGAAAATGCTGAGCATACAGATTGGGCTCCTGAACGACTTGAAGAAGATACGGATAGAAAACGTGGTGCGACAATTATCAGAAGTTTAAGAAGTCAAATCTCTCGAGCTATTAATGAAGCATTAAAAACAGAAGTGGGCAATAAAACTGATATAGTAGGTGCTGGTGCATATTTACCAAGTGTTGATAATGATGAGGTTGTGGATGGAGAGAGTGATGTTGGTGTTACTACTGAGTTTACACATATAGGTAAAGTTCGTATAAATGAGTGTGCACGAGATAAAGCTGAACAAGAAAATAATGATGGTGAAAAAATACACCGTAGCATTACTACGTCAGTTATTGAGAATACAGGTACACCTGATGCAGAAATTACTGCTCCAGAAGGAGAGGTAGGTAATACAGGCATTCACAATGGTGGCGGTTCTTCAGGGAATCATGGCAGTGCATTGAATCCAACAGATGCAACTACAGATCCAAATGGGAATAAAAAAGGCCGTATTCGTAAACTATTAGGTGGTATGCGCACTCGCAATATATATGATAAAAATAAGAACTGCTTTGTTATGACTTTCATTTCTCAATATAATGAAGACGATTGTGAAATCATTATAAAAGAGATAGGAGAGTCTAGTGATACATATGATGTAACTGTAATTAGTGCAACTATAGATGGCAAGCCATGTCTTGTAGAAAAAGGGGTTATTAAGGGAATCGTTTTGAGGGCAGGAGAAAAATATAGTATTTTCTACAACGTTCAAAATAGGGGTAGATTTGCGACAGGGGTAGATATTTATGCAAATAGGTAATCGTATATTTCCGTATCCAGTTGTTAATAGAAATGAAGAGTTATCTGATTTTATTAATGGTGCTTGTTATAAACTTGCTTTTGGTGAACCAGAGAATCCAATTATATCTGATCGACACTATTTAACATTAAAAGATGTGCATATAGAGCTAGTTGATGATACGTTAAGAGAATTTGTTCAAAATGGATATATGGAAGCAACACTAGTAGTTGAGAGTCCAGAGAGTGTATTTAGAAAAACATATTCCATTGGATTAACACCAATAACTATAAAAGTACCATTGATTGTCCTAAGTGGTAAGGTTACAATATCGTCTTATTTATATGCTACAAAAGATATATTTGAGTATAAAAGCATTAATTTTAATGAGGATTTTAGTAATATTGAGTTTGAATTAAATAAGTTTGATATTGTTGGTATTGATGATGGTTTTTCTTTTAATATTGAACACAATGATTTAGCAGATAATGTATCTGAGTCTATTTTTGAAATTATTCGTGGAGAGAATAGTCAAAAATATATTCAATATAATACAGATGAAGGTGATTCTAAAATTTATATTTATTTGCCAAAAGAAAAATTTGAACAATATTCACAGGTAAAAACAAGTCGTCCATTTATGTATATTTTTATGGGTCTTATAGTCGTTCCTGTATTAGTTGATATATTTAATAGATTGAAAAATGAATTTAGATTTTGTGAAGATATTATAGATATTAATGAATCATATCCTTGGTTTAAATCTGTGGCACGATCGTATAAATCTATTGAAAATATGAATTTATCAGTTAGCACTTTTATGAATTCTAATACGTTAGAATTTGCACAAAAAATATTTAATAATATGAATGTTCAGGCTATTGAAGATGCATATAATATGATTATTAATGAGATTGAAGGTGAGCAAGATGGGGAAAATTAATATTGCCTATATGACTGAGGCCGCTTATAAAGAGCTCAAACAGAATATTGGTACTTATAGAGATAACTTTATTGTTAATGCATCAGATTCTTCTTGGGTGCATCAATTAGCTGATGGAAAAGTATTTCAAAGTAAATCATATCAAATTGATGAGTTTTCCTTAAAAATGCCGTCTTCTCCTAGTGATAGCAAAACAATTACTGAAAATTCAATTCTCATGTATGAAAAGTTAAAGCATTTACCTGCCTATGTATTAAGTAATAAATATTTTTGGTTATGGTTTATGTTTGAACGGTGCTATTCTGTAGCCCTTGCTATGATGGGAGAAAAAGAGGTAACAACCTTTAATAATCAATGGTTGTTAGGAGGAAGAAGAGGTCTCTTTTTTGGAATTATTTCAAGGTGTTATTATCGGGTTGCACTTACTGTTGATGAAAATAATGATTCAGATCGTTACTATTTGACTAGATTTACTTTTGAAAGTCCATCTAGATTTAGAGCACTTACTTGGCGTACATTCTCTAGTGAAAAAAGAATTGTTATGGGCTTTATGAAGGCAATTTATGATGTTATAACTTCAACTGGTTGTGAAAAGTCCTGCTATGATGAGCTTGTTAAAGATTTATCAAGGTTAGGTAGTGTTAAGATTCTTGATATGATGTCTGAGACTGATATTTACGATTTTGTATCAGCTAGGTATAATAAATATCTTTCTGATACAGTTTCATTATAGTAATATTGGGGGACTGATTATATATTGTTATTTTATAAGGGAAGTAATTTATAACAATAAAATGGTTGAAGGGGGAAATATTATATGTTAATTGATATAAATTCAAGTACTGAAAAGGTGATTACAAAGATTCCTCATAGAACGAGCTTTGAAGCCTGGAAAAAACAGATTAGTAAAGAGGAGTATCAGGCTATTATTGATGAGTTGAATAGAAGAATTGATGAAAATCCAGAGGTTCATACTGCGGGGTGGATTCCTGGTCATAATTGGGAGGGTACTGTATTTTATCCGATATATTTAGCTTGTAAAAAAGATAAAACAGCTGCAGCTAAATTTTTTGGTATTATTGTCTTTATCGTGTTTATGGATAGACCTGAACGATGGTCTTTAGGACGATATACTATTAATGAACGAGATATTGCGAGTATGACGTATTTTAGATTAAGGGATGCTAAATAGTTCACTTATTATGGTAGATGTATATTAATTTTGACTATAAATTAATAGATTTCCCCTACTCATATGGGTTACAATAATATGAGTATTTAGAAAGGGGTTGCATGCATGAGTAAGATTGATTTAGCATCACCTGTAGTGAAATGGGTTGGTGGAAAGCGTCAATTATTAGAACGTTTAATGCCATTGTTCCCAGAGACATACACTAGCTATTGCGAGCCATTTATTGGTGGTGGGGCTGTTCTATTTGCACTGCAACCACAAAAAGCAATTATTAATGATATTAATAGCGAGTTAATAGGAGTTTATCGAGCTATTAAAGACGATGTAGAGGCATTAATTAAACGGTTAGCACAGTTCGAGAATACAAAAGAGTGCTTTTATGAGGTGCGCGGTTGGGACCGTAATGCAGAGTTTTATAACCAATTAACAGATATTGATAAAGCCGCTCGTGTTATCTTCTTGAATAAGACTTGTTATAACGGACTATATCGTGTAAATAGTGCTGGTGAGTTTAACACACCTTTTGGTCGTTATAAAAATCCTAATATTGTTAATGAAAGCACTCTTCGCGCTGTAAATGAATATTTTAATACAGCAGATGTAACAATATTAAATACGAGCTATTCTGAAGCTGTTCAAGGCTTACTAGAGAATAGTTTTGTTTACTTAGATCCTCCATATGATCCAATATCAGTAACAGCAAGCTTTACTGGATATAATGCAGGTGGTTTTAGTAGAGCGGACCAAATTGCGTTACGTGATTGTTGCCGTCAACTTGATGCTGCGGGCATAAAATTTATGCTTTCAAACTCTGCCACAGAATTTATACAAGATATTTATAGTGAGTTTAATATTACTATTGTTCCTGCAAAACGTGCTATTAACTCTGTAGGTTCAAAACGGGGTTGTGTCGATGAGGTTGTAGTTAGAAATTATGAGTAAAAAGACAAAGAATCGAAAAATAGATGTAACATGGAACCTGCTGAATAAAAAACATAATATTTTAGATACTATTAAGGAAAAAGGATACTTTATAATTTCTGCTAAGAAAATCGGAGAGTTTCAAGAAGCACGATTAGCTGTTAAATTTGATCACTCGGATGCTCGGCCAGAGTTATTTGTGAAAAATAACTTATCGATTTTACCAATTACCAGAGGCGATTATTATATCTCTCATATAAATGCGTATCATAATTTTGAGTCAGATACATCAAAAATTACATATTTAACGCCTCCTGAACATATTAAAAGCCTAGACGTAACATCTATTAATAGTGAAAGTAAGGCTTTGAATATGGCTTATATATCGGGGATTTTGGCTGACTTTTTAGAAGATGAAAATTTATTGCCTACCGTTTCAGGGCGTATGAGCTCCGAGTCATTTGCTTTTTATGCAAATGTTGTTGGTGAAGCTGTAACTGATGAAGATTCAGCTGTAACAGTAGAAAATTCACAAATTGAAATTGATGCGGCTTATGAAGGTGTTAAAAGTCTTGCCTTAATGGAAGCGAAACGAGATTTAACAGATAATTTCTTAATTCGTCAGTTGTATTATCCTTTCCGGACATGGCACCAGAAAATGGCTAAAAAGCCAGTACGGCCAGTGTTTTTAATTTATAGTAATAGTATTTTTTATCTCTATGAATATAGATTTAATGATCTACAACACTATAACTCCTTAGAACTAGTGAAACATAAACGATATTGCTTAGAAGATACACATATTTCAGTAGAGGATGTGCAAAAAATCTTGAAAAAACTACGGTTTAATAAGGAGCCAAAGATTCAATTTCCACAGGCTAACTCTTTTGAGCGTGTTATTAATATTTGTGAATTACTTTATATTAATGATGTAGAAAAGAACTTTATTACAGAAGAGTATTCCTTTGATGTACGCCAATCTTCTTATTATCTGGATGCCGCAAGATATCTAGGTCTTGTGGAGAAATCATTAGATTTGGATGGACATGATTGTTACACATTGACACAATTAGGGAAATCTTTATTTTCTATGTCCTATAAACAACGTCAGCTAAAATTAATAGAAACGATTTTATCTTACAAGAGTTTTTATCTAACCTATGAGGCATATCGTAACAATAATGAGATGCCATCTAAGGCTGAAATCGTATCTTATATACGTCAAGCTGGGGTTGTGGATCCAAAAACAGGATTACCATATAGTGATTCTACTAATAAAAGACGTGCTAGTACTGTAAGTGCTTGGGTTCGTTGGATTATAAATACTATCAACAATTAAATATATAGATTTTAGTTGAGTTATAAAAATAGCTCTACCTCAGTCGAGGTAGAGCTATTTATTTTATCTAAGATTTATTAAATCAAGGTTGCCATTTAGAGTACCCAAATCCCATCATGATAATACTTACCACAAGCATACCATTACCAAGGGTAATGGTACTTTCATTGGTGGCTAGACAGGTAATAAAGGATCCGATGCCCATAATGATTGTGCCTAGTATAGCAGATATTTTATGAATTGCCATGATAATCACCCTTTGCTTTCACTAACAACATTAGGTTTCACAATATACGTAATGAGTGCGTACAGTAGGGCACCGCTTACGATTCCATTCAAGGATGGAAGGCCGAATGGAATGAATTTCACGCATACTAATGCGATGGCCCAAGTGATCCATGGAACTAGATTCCATTTTTTGAAAGTCGCTTTGTGGTAATCGATGTATTTTCCACGATGAACTAGGTAAAAGTCCGCTAAGATAATACCGCATAGTGGTGGAACGATAATACCTAATGTACTTAAGAATACAAAGAGAGAATCGATTTTATATGGTTGTGTCATTGTTGCTAATGCAGAGATAGCGATGAGCACGGCTAGCATCATATTTCTGTTTAGTTTGAAAGAGTTTGCTAGGTTCAATGATGTGGAATAGAGGTTCGCACCATTTGTGGTAAAGATATTTGTAGTCAACAATAGTAAGCTTGGGAATACGAGGCCAAAGCTTAAGAGTACGTTAATTAGGTCACCATCATTCATAGCTACACCTGCGATAGCGCCGCAGCTCATCATCAACGTATTACCGCCTAATAGACCAATGGTGCTGGCTGTAATAACATCTTTCTTGCTTTTACCATAGCGCATAATATCGGCGATACATGTGGCAGTAGATAAAATCCACGTGCCAATAACGATGGTAATACCTGACAATAAATCAATAGGTTGCAATGGCACATAGTTAAATAATTCTTGCCAGCCGCCGATTGTTTGAACGGAACGAGCCGCTGTTCCTAGTGATAGGAATACGATAGAAGGAATCGCAATATAACCGAATACAGCGAGAGATTTAATACCGAGAACTGCAAAGATACCCATAATAACCGCACTGAGCATCATCGCAATGACTTCGCCTGTATAGGAAAGGTTGAATACTTGAGCAATAAAATGTCCATATAAAGCCGCTTGAATAGTGTACCAACCTAGGTTAACGATAGGAACGAAGAGAGATGCGATTCTAGATCCTTCCTGACCAAAGCTGTATCGAGTCAAAAGGGCGAAGGTAAGGCCTGTCTTATAGGCAATAACACTCACTAGCCCTGCAATGATACATAAGAAAATATTGCCTAGAATCATGGCTAATAGTAACTCATTGAATGTTAGTCCCGCAGCTAAGCCGCCACCAGCCATCATACTAGTAACAAGAAAAACGAATCCAGTCCAAACAATGGTGAGAGAAAAACAGGACTTCCTTGCCCCTAACGGCACAGGCTCTCTCGAGTACTCATTATCTGTGTTTGTATCAACTGGTTCTACAAACTCTAATTTCTCCTTACTCATACATCTATACTCCTTTACGTAATAAAAAAGCTACCATGATGTGTTTAAGATTTATATAAGCATGGTAGTAAAGACCTATTATGTAGCGTAAATATAGTGAATTTTTCTAATAAAGGATAGATATTTATTGTTTTTATAATCGAATAGTATTTGCCTTCATTAAAACATACTTAGAATTAATATTCAATATGTATACTATGCATATTGAGCAATATTGAGAATGAGACATATTCTATAAAGAAATAAAGATATAGTAATGGTTATAGTTAACTAATAGTAGTCTCATTACATATACTTCACACTTGTCAAATGCGCAATATTTTACTCATTGCTATTGTTATAGTAAATATGTAGAGTTCTCGTTTTAGCATAGTTTACTGTTAGATGAGGTGGGTTGTATGAATAGTAACGTAAAGTCACAAATTGATCGTGTTATAGCATCATATATAGGCAAGAGTTTGATGATTCTAGTTCCTAGTCAGTCGTTACAAGAGGGGGCTGTGGTCAAAGGCAATCATAGAGGGAGCAATACACGAGAGGGCTTGCCCTATTCCTACACAACAGGTCGTGATTGGTGTCGGCATCGTATTCATGGACTAGTAGGTGATGCGGATTTTGGAATGGAGCTTATTTGTTGGCAGCCGGATAGGCTAGATGATTTGCAAGTGGTTGCGGCGTGGTATGTACAGGAATATGGCTTTCACCAAGTTCTGTTTATATCCTTAAAGAGCAAGGCTAAAATCTGGAATTATGAGGATAATCGGATTACTGGTCATGTTACATTAGGTTCGTTCCAGGCTGAGCATATAGAAACGTACGGACAGATGTTAGTGGATGATTCGCATAGCATAGATCAGGTATATGTGTGTAAGTCCATAGGAGATGAGTATCGTCAGGTCCGCGCACCCCATTGTGACCGCAGTCATTTAGAGAACTTTGGACAGCTTTCTAATCATTTAGGAGCTGATCATATCTTATTTGTGCCGGACCTCACCCATGTGGTACACGGTCGTACGATGCAGCAGTACCTAGTATTTCTTGATGTGCCTTATGATAAGGTATATCACACTTTTGATGCTGGTGAAAGTTTCTTGTATCATGTTTTGTATGTACGTCAGTGTAAATTAAAAACAGTGTTAGATGTATTGGAGTTGTTATTTGAGAATGAACATATAAAGCCTATGATCTATGTGACACCAGAAGGTAATCTATATGAACTAGGACCAGATATGGCAATACAGAAAAACTGTGGTGTGTTTTGTTTAGCTAATTATGAAAGTATCTTCACTCAATCTGAGCAAGTGGGATTGTGTATACAGATAGATGCGGACTTTCAATATAATCGGCCCTCCATGTTTATGCGAATGGGTGGAGCGACGATACTTAGCCGGTTAATTAACTAAATAGATTAATGGTAATCGTTTACGGTATTGAAACCATCTGCAGGAACCATATAGTACTAAAGGGAAGTGAATGAAGATGACAGAAAAAGAATTGCGTAGACGATATGATGAAATCAAATCAGAAAATATTGAAGTCATATTCGTTGATGGAGATACTATGAAAGGTAAATTATTAGGCTATACATCTAGCGTAAATAATGAGCCAGACGAAGCGTCTATAGATGTTGATGAATATGAATTATATGCTAGTGAAATAGCAGAAATTCGAGAGAGTTTATAGATTTAGAGATGAGCCAGACGTATCCACGCATCTGGCTATTTTGAAGATGAGTAAATGATGAAAATTTATCGAAGTTAATTATTGAAATAAAAATAAGCTGAGCTTATAATTGAAGTATGTGATATTCTTAGAGATTTGTCATAATTATACAGTTATTAATCATAATCACTTGTGGGAATTATTAGTCTGGGGTGGATTGTAAGGGGGATATAACATGAAACGCAGCCCAAAGTTAATGATAGGTATGGCTTTATGTATCAGTTGTTTGTTCTCATCGTTGACGATTGAAGCACAACAAATGTCAGTAGACTCAGTTGTTCGGGCTTCTCAAAAGGTGTCTGGTGAATGGTACGATGCACGTGGAAATAAGGTATTAACCATTTCAAACGGCTATATTAATGGTTGCCTTATTGTTGGAGGTGCCGATTTTGTAGGTGGTTATCCTGGGGCAGGGGTTTTTATCATCCAAGAGGCTCAAGGTAGAAAAGCCATTCACCTGGAGTGGTTGGGTAATGGTGAGCATAGAACCTTAATTATGAATAAAAAGGACCAATTAACTAATCGATTGCAAAAGGAGCATTATGAATCTGTTCGTGGTGTGCATTTAGGAATGACCCGACAACAGGTAATCGATTTACTTGGTATGCCAAGTTCCAGTGATGTTCGTGGACGTGAGACATTACGATATGAGGACTTAGGTCTTAGTATTGATATTGACCATAATATGGTTGTAGTTATTACGATTACAGGAAAAGGCAGTCATTTTGATAAATCTGGATTGGGTGTTGATGCATCTATGATTGAGTATTATAACTTTTATCAATTTAATCGAATGCCATCTGAGCTTTCAAAGGATATATTCCAAGGTCCTTTCTCTATTGGCCATGGTGAGTACATATTCTTCAGTGGTAAAGAGATTTCATTGACTGTTTATAGTAATTAAAGCAGTAATAGTTGTGTATTATTAGATCCATATGATATAGGGCTTGTATGGATATAGTCTAAATTGTAAACATAAGGAGAGTTTAAATGAATAAGAAGTTGTTAGTATTAGCTGGGATTATGTCTGTGTTGAGCATTAACGTGATGGCAGAAGCAGATATGAGAACTATTGTAGGTAGTCTTAATAATATTACGGTAGACGAAACTGAAAACGAGAATGGCCAAAAGAGTTATACTGTTGGATTGAGCGAAGATGTTCAAGGTCTTCGATCCATTGAGGTGTCGGATGATCCGGCTGGCAGAGATAAATATGTTGAAATTAATGGTAATGAAATCAAAGTATCTCATACTGATGGCGTCAAATATTCTAGCTTAACCTTAGATGGATTAGTTGTTGAAAGCCATACAGATCAGATTAATAGAACAACGTATGGCCCTAATGGCATTGTTATTGAAAAAGCCGATGGGGACAATAATCCTGTTACTATCGTTTCTTTAACAGACAACGGTCTCAATAACGGTAACCATAAAATCGTGAATGTGTCCAAGGGCGAGGTTTCTAAGACGTCTACTGACGCTATCAACGGTAGTCAGTTGCACGAAGTGAAAACGCAGGTAGATAATAATACGAATCGCATTTCTACGCTCGAAAATAACACGGCTAACATTGGTGACAAGGTGCTCAACAACGCCAAGTCCTATACGGATCGTCAGGTGTCCAAGGTGGGGGCTGCCTCTGCGGCGTTAGCGGGCCTCCATTATCTCGACTACAATCCAAACGATAAATGGTCCTTTGCCACTAGCTTGGGCCACTATAAACACTCCACCGCTGGTGCTATCGGTGCTTCCTATCAGCCGAACGAAAACTCCATGGTTCACGCTGGCGTTACCGTTGGTGGTGAAAGCATGTTTAACATCGGTGCTTCTTTCAAAGTGGGCGAACAAGATCCGACACTCAAAACAAGCCGCTTTGAAATGGCGAAACAAATCAAAGACCTACAAGCTGACAATGCATCACTACGCGCAGACAACGAAGAACTACGCGCTGAAGTAAACGAAATTAAAGCAGCATTACAAAAATTACAATAAGCATAAATAGGCACGTTCTCGAGGATATAGTATACTTATACTAATGTGAGAACGTGCCTATTATTGTTTGAGAGGTGTTGTATGAAACTAAAAAGTATTTTGTTGAGCTTAGCTGTGACAGTAGCTTTCACCATGCCTATTGATGCGGCGCAATATACTGTTCCTGAAGGACAGCCGCCTGTACCAGGGGCCGACGCAAGTATTCCAGATAATGCATATCAGAACTATCGTTATGATAAGACTCGTAATATTCTCACTACTGATCACATTAAGAAATTAGAAGATTATAATAATAGGATTGATGATGAGGTTCTTAAGAAGAAAGTTACTGCAGAGCAAGCAGCGCAATTAAAAAAGGCCTATGCGAAGTATTTGGAGTTAATTACCCATGAATCCACCGTAATTTTATTGCACGAAGGTGATTATAAGGCTAAAGTGACATTGCCTATTTCAGTGGTAGAAAGTTATTTTGTGGACCTGGATAAGAAGGGTAAAGGCTTGTATGTTTTTGATCGTCATGCTATTGCGGGGCTAGTAGGTGCTAATGAGCAAGTTGAAGATTCAGGTTTTAATAAAAAGGCTCAACGGCAAGGGGAATTTATGTATCCGGGCCTTAGTAAAGGTTATTGGGGAATAAGAGAGCAATATGCGAATGGAAATCTACCTGTAATGTATGCTGCCGTTACTTTCGATAAATACCCAAATCAGACGTATATGGCATTTTTAGGCAATAAGAATCAGCCCGTTACAAAAAAGTTAGAATCTACAATGGCTAATTTTGTAATTCCTTCTATTCAATCATTAGAGAATTTAGATAATACTAGTGATGCTATTACATGGGACAATCTGACTTATCGACTACCTAAGGGAATGACTTTAGATATTGTGGATAAAAGCGATGATTTTCAAGGTCGCGTATATGTTGGAGACGGTATGAAACTCGTCGTTGCACGAAGTTCTTTAGTTAGTAAAGAAGAGCCTATACGTTTGTATAGCCAGACTGTTTTTGATCATTTTTTCTATAAAAAAAATCCAACATTATTGAAAGATATACCTCTTCAAGTAGCTTTAGTATGGAATAATGGTGTTCCTTCTTATCTTCTAGATCAATATAATCCAGGTAAGAAATCTCGTATTTACCATCTAATAAAAGATGATAAGTATGAATATTATATGTTCCTTACCTATGAAGATGGTAAAAATAAGTATAGTCATATTGAACTACGCAATATAATGGAATATTTAGACTTTGGAAATGCGAAGCAACTAAGACAAGTTAGGAATAAAAGACTGGAGAAATAAGAAAAAGACCGTACCTTTTGGTGCGGTCTTTATGGTATTGCCTCTGGAGCACTGGTAGCCCTTATTTGCCTTACAAAAAGCAAATAGCCCTCCGTTACCGCATGGTAGC
>ENA-OWNK01000440-OWNK01000440.1-metagenome-genome-assembly--contig:-NODE-440-length-19679-cov-4.433704_pt1 | contig 19679 bp, 17 predicted proteins | sample MGYA00245343_ERZ651121 | MGnify/ENA primary metagenome ERZ651121 (study PRJEB26857, sample SAMEA4031775) | metagenome | biome: human; feature: oral; material: saliva | place: Philippines | collected 2014... | reverse complement strand
TTTGGAGAAATATGGTACTTCTTGCAAAGTGAAGCAAAAAGTGCAACTGCGTTTGCATAAAGTTTGTCATGGTAAGACTTTATAGCTGGCTGGTCTCCAGCGTTCCATGTACACTGAGTAGCGTTTTTATTCCACTTAATAGCCTTGTGTTCAGTTTGTTCAAACCCAAAACTATACTGGTTTCCGTTTCCACAGTGTCTGCAAAGTGCGTCAAACTCTGCTGTTTGCATAACTCCTACATCATCTATTACTCCATGTACAGAAAGCCCCTGGTTTTGTACTACTCTGGCTATTCTTTCAGCTGAAAGACCAGGTGCACAAGATGTATGTAGTACTATGTGCTTCATAGTATTTTTACCACTTGGATGGAAAATTATATTTTTCCTTACGTTTACGTTATCATCAAAGTCCCCATCTAATTCTCCTGTTGCGTCTCCACTTATTTCGCCTTCACTTACTGTACCCCAACTTTGATATGTTGTAGTAGCTGTTAAGCTGGTTATTCCATACTTGTGAACAAAAGGTGGATACCAAAGTGGCATAAACACGTTTGCTAAAGTTTCTCCACCTATGGTTGGATGTACGGAAAACAAGGTGTAAGTTTCCAGGTCTGACCTACCTGTTGAGTCTGATACTAGGTCTTTGTCTGGTATTATAGTTCTTGGTAATGCAATCCAGTCTTCCTTGTTAAAAGGTGTTCTCCTGTGAATTAGGGTTGCCTTTTCGTCTTGTATTTCCCAGTAAGTTTCATTCCATGGTGCGTTGGTCATTTCTTTTATAAAGTTCCACAAGCTTCCGTTGTATTGAGTGTAACTTTCAAAGTCGGTTAAGACTTCTCCATCATGGTGATTTCCTACATATTGAAACCTATCTCCATACTTAGAACCATCTTGGAATTGATAACGAACTGCTCTGTCAATGTAGTTGTTTATGATAACGTTAATAGCATCAAAACTATCCAGGCTTACCATTTCTGTAAACCCTGCAAAGAATCCTGTTTGTGTGTCTATACTTATGTTTTCTATCAGACCTACATCAAGGTTTACCAAGGCTTTGTTGTAACCTCTTCCTGTTACCTGAACAGCTCTTTGAGGTTGTCCTGAAGAAAAGTCTATAGTTTTACGTATGTCATCTATCAGACCTATAAAAACTGTTTGACGCTTTTCTGGAGGTCTTTGCATTTTGATTATTACCAAGTCATTACTGCTAAGTGCGTAATACCAACCTCTTCGCCATGTTAAGTTCATAGTAAAAGTGGGACAGTCTTGTCCCATATTTCTAGTAGTTGTTACTGTTATTATGTCATTGTCCAAATCAGTTGCTGAGGTTAATCCTGTTGTAGATACTGTTGCCAATCTTCCTATTTCTGTATAAAAAATACATTCTATTGTAGGTTTTGAAACGTCTATTCCTACGGTATGCTTTTTGGTAACTGGGTTGGTTCCTGCTGAAGGGTTTTCTAAAACACCACTTGCTCTAGGAATCTTTAACCTCATACCTGGTGTGACCACATCTGACTTTAAGTTATTTATAAAAATTATTAAAGCTGGAGTACACCTAAACTTCTTGGCAATGCTGTCTATTGTGTCTCCTGGTTTAACTGTGTAATCTTCATAAGTGTAGCCTCCAATTCCCAGGCTTGTCACTTGCCCTGCTTGACCACCTTCAGCACCACTTGGTGCTCCAGGTAGTTGGTCTTGCCCTGAAGAACCACTTGAAGATGTATCACTTACGTTGGCACTAACCCAAATTGCTACGTGACTTCCCTCTGCAACCATTACATCTCCTGGTTGAAGCTTTGCTGAAGACCTTGTATAATCTGAAGAGGTAAAGCATTCCCACCCTAACTTTGTCAAGGTACTTCTTATAGTTGAAGAGGTTTGTAAACCTAAGTTTGCTAGTTTTACTTCTCCCAATTGGTGTCCTGTTGCTATTATACAAGAAGATGTTGAAGAAGAACAGTCTGCCTCACATGGAGTTTTTATTTTGGCTGGGTCATAACCAACCTTAGAAAGTTCTTGTAAAAAAGTGTGCCTTCTTGGTTGGTCATACCCTATGTTGTTGTTAAGTGCTGAAGCTGTTGCTATTGCTGAAAGCTTTTTTGCTATGGCTTTATTGGGAGGTCTTAAAATGCACGACCAAGGCTTGGAGTACCAGGAAACTAGTGCGTATTCTTTCTTATTCTGGTCTCCTGGTTGGCCTCCTGAAGTACCTCGTCGCTCATTCCAACCACAATTACTTATACTTCCCATAGTTACCTCCTGTTTTAAAAGTTAGGCAATCTCTGAAAGCTAGTGGCTAACAAGTTAGTAAGTTCACTTTCATTGATGTTATTTACTATATGATTTGTTATCTTATTTTGGTTTTCTGGAGTCATACCGTCTATTGCTCCACCTACATTTACGTTTAAGCTCAGAGACCCATTAAAGGCCCCACCTCTACCTATTCTACCTTGTCTGTAAAGGTCTGCTTCGTGCTTGTCCAGTACCATTTCCCCTTTGTGAAGGTTGGCCATATAATCATCATAAGGTACGTAATCATTTCCAGTAGCATGAAACATTCCTAAAATTCTAGACCACCATGAGGAATGCTTTTTACTGTTACCTGTAGAACTCTGGGCAACTTCTGTTCCACTTGTTCCACTTGAGGAACTTCCTGAAGAAGGAACTGAATACGGTACGTACTTTTCCTTTTCTAAAATTGGTGTTGTACCTATTTTATTACTAACTCTTGTATCTCCTGTTGAAGGTTTTCTGGATTCTGTTAAGGTGTCATCTAAGTCATTTATAGACCTGGTAAGTTGAGTTATAGAGTTGGTGTTTTCTTCCATAATTTCATTAGGTTTTATAGCCTTCATATCACCAAAGACTCCACCTTTTACGTCCTTTAAAAAGTCTGGTGTACCAAAGTCCCACTTGTATTTATCTGTTATAGAATCACTCACTCCGATAGACTTTAAATAAGGTGTAACTACACTATTTGTGTAGTTTCTGGCTGAAGAAATTCCTTCGGTGTTGTAAAGCTTTTCTACCTGGTTGGCGTATGATTTTATTTGTTTTCTTTGGTCATCTGAGTAAGTCTGTTTATCATTAACTGCATCGTAAATTGTTTCACCAACAGCGTTACCTGTATACTTACCTAGAAGTCCTCCTCCTGTACCCCCCAAAATAGCCCCAATTACAGTACCTACCCCAGGGAATATTGCTGTACCTGCAAGTGCTCCCATCATGGCACCACCTGTACCACCTCCAACTGCTCCTACTCCTCCTCCTAAGTGAGAAGCAGAAGACCTTTCATCTCCTCTTTGGAGTGCGTCATTCATACTTACCATTGTTGATAAGGCTTCTAGTCCAACACCAACCATAGGCAAACTTTTGGTAACGGTACTGGCTCCTTTTAGCCCCATGGCAAGCTTTGAAGTACTTTGAGTTGCTGAAGGTAGAATACTGCCAAGTCCAGTAGATTTTCCTATTCCACTCATCAACATTGAATACCCTCTTGAAACTCCAACTCCTGAACCTAAGCCTACTGCCGTCATAGAACCAACTTTACCACCTTCTGAAAGGCTATTAAATACTCTGACCATAGGTGCCTTGCCTGCATTGACTGTGTCCCCTGCTGTGGCCTTTGCACCACGTTTATTTGCTTCGTATCTTTCAAGTTCTGAAATTGAAGACTCTCTGTAATTTCTTGTTTGTCTTTCAACTAAACTTTGCCCATGACCTGTATCTTCAAAGTCTTGTGTTCTCATGTAGTTACCTGTTTGAACTCTTCCCAACATATCATATGTTGCGTCTGCCTTAGATATACTGCCGAATTTCTTATATAGCATGTATGTTAGCTGGTCTTGACCAACTCCGTACTTCTGTGCACCCTGATAGACTTGTTGCATATAACGTTGTGGGTCACTAGATGCAAGTCTTGCAAGTTCTAACTTACCATGAATTCCTGAATACTTAGTTCCAAACCCTGCTAATACGTCTAGTGTTGAATCCCCTGAAGTGGCAAGGTCACTTATGCTTTTAACATAATCTGAACCTCTTTGTCCTTTTAGGTTTTCATTACCACTTACCAGTGCATTGTACATATTCAAGCTTCCTAGCATACCTTCTTTGGAAACAGTTGCGTTAACAGAGGCTAGACTGTTTGCTATGTCTTCTAACACCTTAAGCTGTTCTTCTTCCCTACCTGTCATTCCTGCTGATACTACAGACTCTGCTAATAAGTTGGCAAATTGCTTTTGTTCACCATGCTTTATTACACCTGTGGCTACTGCACCACCACTAGCATTGGCCAAAGAATTAGGGTCAACTCCTAAAGCTTTTGACGTTTTAAGTAGTTCAGAAATATCACCTTGCTGGCTTTGAAGGTCCTTAAATCCTGCTCTTGACATGTTGGACTTAGTAACATCCATCACCTCATCATAGGCATAACCATAAGGCTCTCCCAGTCTACTAGCGTCTCTTCTGGCTTGTGCGTAGTTTGTGTAAGCTAAAGTAGAACCAAACACCTTATACGCTTGGCTTTGTGCTGATTGGGATTCTTTAGCCATCCTGTTTACCATCCCCAACCCCTTTAAGACCACTCCTAAAGTGGCAAGTTTTTTTAAGGCATCACTACTATTAGGCATCCCTAGTCCAAATGCTTGGTTAGTAGTTCCTCCACCAAAACCACCTGATCCACCTGTTGGAGTAAAATTAGGTATAGAACTGCTGTTATTAATGTTGGAATGAGTTTGAGAATTGTATTTAGGACTTTTTCCTAGTTCTTTTCTTAGTAATGCAAGTTCTCTAGTAAGTGAGTCTACCAACTTTTCAGGTACTATGCTTTTGTCATTTTGAGGACTTGTTTTGGTTTTGTCCAAGTTGGCTCCTAACCCTAAGTCCAAGTCGGAAAGTTTTCGCATTTCCTTTTCCAACTGACTCATGTCACTTTTTAACTGACTTACATCAGATGTCAATTTTATTTTAACTTCATTTGACACTAATCATTCACCTCTTCCCAATCATCTATGTCTTGGATAGCTGGTTTGTGGTTACCCTTACTTTCTTGCTGTTTGTCGAATTCTTCAACCCACTTATCATATTCATCATCATGATAGCTATTTTTGTACTTTTCTAATAGTTCTGGGTCATCAGCTATCATACTTAATTCATAAAAAGCTATATCAAATTCATCCATTTCTGCGATTAAAGGGTCTGTAATAGGTAGTTTGAACAGTTTACTTACTCTCCAAAGTCTCCTTGCTGTTGTTGTCTGAACCACTTCCAGCATGTCTGTTTGTTGCATTTTGTCTCTGAAATCGATCGTTGAATTCTGCAACCTCCAGGTACACTCTTTTTACGTCTTCTATACTTTCTAGTTCTTCATAATCCCACCAGCTTGGTGTTTGTTTTAGTCCTACTTGTAAATAGGCTATCATATAAGCTAAGTCATCTGTAAACACATCTACTGACTGTGATGGTGCTCCATCAAGTAGCTTTGCTCTAAGTGTTCCTAGTTTTAACCTATCACCTATACTAAGGTACTTGGCTGTAAAACTGCCTTCAAGCATTTTACCACCTACACTTATTTCCATCTTAAATGTATACGTTTTGTTTTCCTTGTTTACGATTCCTGCTAGAGATTCTAGTAGGTTGTTTTCATGTTCTGTCATATTGATTACCTCCTAAGTAAAATTGTATATATAAAAATAGGGTACTTTTATCAAGTACCCTACCTCTAGTAATATAAAACTACTTGTCACCCTTGTCACAACTTAAGTACTGGAATGAAGCATTTTCACCACACACAGCACCAACTCTGACTGTTTCTGAGTAGTCTACGCATGTGCATCCTCTGTACACTCTAACTGGCTTGCCTGTTGCTTTGTCTATTACTTCGATGTCTATAACATCAGTTGTTAGTATTTCTTCGCCCAAGGCGGCCATACCTACCTGTGCTAAGTCATCAAGCTTTATTAGGAATCTTTCCAATGAAATTGTACCTTCATACCTGTTGTTTATGTGTTCCTGTGGCATGATTGACCCAATTTCGTAAACACCTTCTGTACCGAATGACCTTCTACCGTCTAGTGACTGTGCACGTCCTACTACTACACCTTTAACCTTTAAGAGTAAGGTATTACCACTATGTACGGTCTGTTTTGCCTGCGTTGCCATTTATATCCCCCCTTTTAGTCAAGTGTTAAAGTTTCGCTGTAATAGTGAGATGTTATTAAAGTAAAGTTATTAGGCTCTGCTGGTGCTATCATGTAGTCAATGTAAGTAACTGTACCTCTCTTGACCACTGTTACGTTTTTAAATGCTATGATGTGCTCTTTTCTGACTCTATTTTCTAGTATAGAAATAACTTTATTCTTGGCTGATGTTAAATCACCTAAGCTAGTACGCTTACCTGTTAACATTGCATCCAGTTCGTCTCTCATTTCCTTGTTTATAGAATCAGCCAGTGCCCCTGTTGCTCTTTCCGTATGAAGAGTGTCCAAAGAAGCTGTATCAGTTGTTAGGTCGTGAACCAACCTGACAAAAGAAGCTGATGTAGAGTTTCTTCCTAGTACAAACTCAAAGGCTAACACACCACTTGCCAGTAGGTCTGATATCTGGAATCTTTCTAGCTTGTATTCTGGTGAAACCATTCTATAAACGTCATAAGTAGCTGATTCTCCATCTTCTAAGAAGGCACACCTACCTGCGTGCTGAGAGGCTAATATGTATGGTGGATATAGCTTTATCTGATTCTTTTCATCATAGTCCCACATACCACCATGAACCACCTGCATTCTGTCAGAAGCTACGTCCTTAGCTCTTACTATAGTTTCGTTTATAGTTTCACCCAAAGCACCTCCAACAATACCTCTTCTTTCCTTACCCAAAGACTTACTCATTGCCTTAACGTGACTTGCAAGTTCTGCATGAATGCTTATTTCTGGTGTAAGAGGTACGATATAAGTGATATCATAATTAGATAACATATCAAAATATTCAACCCAACTTGCTGGTGTTCTGCCATCTGTTCCTCCTGTTAGCTGTAACCATTCAACATCTTCTAATTCACCTAGAGTCTTGTCGTATTCTTCAACTCCAATTAATGTAGAATTAGTGGCAAGTCTTAGCTGTAAGTCTGCAAAAACTGCTGTCACTCTAAAAGGTTCCTGACCTGATGTTAGCTTAATCTTACCTTTAGTTATCAGGTCTAAATCAGAAGCCTTAAGTCTAGAGTTAAATACGTTTAATGTACTTACTGTGTAGTTTTCATAAGACTGAAGCTGTTGTGCTAATTGCCTTATGCTTCTTACAGAGTCATCTGTACACTTTATTAGGATATCTTCATGACAATCTGTTGCTGAAGCACCTATTTTAGTCTGTACACAAAATACTTTAGACCCATCTAAGTATGTATTTATTTCAGCGTATGGCTGGTCACCTGTATATGCAATAGTAAATACGTTACCCAGGTTGTCAAATGTTTCATATAGGTTATTTGCTGTGTCGTGAATTAGGACTTTCTTTGTAGAGTTCAAAGTTCCCTTAGTTATCTTTACTCTACAATTTGTCTTGGCACCCCAATCTTTGGACTTAAACTTAACCTGAGTCTTTTCACTCTTCTTAAGTTCATACTGTGCCTGCGTTGCCTTGTTCGCTCTAATACAAGCTATCACATTGGCTCCACCTAACTTGACACCTGTTTTAGTTTTTGTTACTGGTGTCCAGGCCTTTTCACAAGCTTTTAGAAGTTCTCCACCCTTAAGTACCCTTTTTGCACTTAGTGGGTCATCAAAAAAGTGAACTGTACCTGGCTCTCCACCGTCTGATTCACCGATTAATGCTATAATTTTAGCTTCATCAGTATCCTTTTTTATCATACCTGACACATCGACTGATGTATAAGCACCAGGTATTGTTAGAGTTTCTCCGTTAAAGTATACTCTTGCCATGCTATTCCTACCTTTCCATGTATTCCTTTAGTAATCTTTCCCACTCTAAGTCAAAATGAAATAAGTCCCCTTTTAGCCAAACTTTAAGACCTGCTACTATTTCTGGTCTTAAGTCGTTCATAATGGCAAATTCTTCTAGAGAGGTCATCCTTCTTGACTTAGTTATTGAGGTGTTTTCAGTTTCCAATTCTTTCTTGGCTCTTGGCATGGTGATTCCTCCTAATCTTCTTCGTATTTGTATAAGATTTCTTCCTTAGGGTCTGTAGGTTTTTCCTGACCAACTATCCATGTGTTAGTGTTACCGTCCAGGTAATGACCCTTAAGCATCCATGTGTAAGACATAGGTATTACAATTTCCTTAGTAGCATTACTACAAACGTTTCCATGTATGTCCTTATGGTAATCTTTAGGGTTGTCTAAAACTGCTAGAATTGGTTCTAACTTTTCTAGTTCTTCATAGTAGATGTTTTCATACTTAAGAGTCATGTTTAAGGCTCTTCTGTATATAAAAATTGGCATGTAATCTGGTACTGGTTCTAAATCTGAACCTCCTAAGGAAACCTCTGCCCATCCCAACTTGAACATAGCCTTGCGACTAGACCACATACACCACTTTAGGATAATATAAAGATAGGCTGATACGTCACCATTGTCAGACCAGCACTCAATTCTATAGTTTGAGTTCATCAAAGTTGAACTTGCAAACTGTAAAATCTTCCTTTCTGCTACCTCTAGAATTGTAGAGTCTTCAATTTCCTCTTCACCTAGGCCAAAACCTTCATAGTAGTCCATGTCATCCCCAAAGCCTAAAGGCTGTTCTTGTTCTGGTGCCAAATTTATACAATAGCATGGCACTTGAGAAGGTTCCCTTGGAAAACCTATTATAACTCTTATTTTTTGATTCATTATGAAGTCCTTAAGTTTAACTGCTGTTTCTCTCCTGCATGTGTGAAAAATGTGATCAATTACAGAAGGGTGTTGTTTTAACCAAGTTAGTCTTTCCACCAGGAAGAACCTCAAATAATCATCTATCATAGGTATCATTTCATCACCTCTTTTAAGTTAGTTTCTATTACTGTTTTGAAAGTCTTTTTTGCATATGGTATCATACTTGTTATTAAGTTTGCTCCACTATAACCTGGATGTGCCCATGACATAGGGTTGCTTTTGTCACTTACCCTTCTGAAGGTCAAGTAGTGGGCCTGACTTGCATTTTTGTAAGACTTTACTATTCTTTGCATACCACTATATACGGAACTCTTGTAAGCATACCCATTCCAACTAGAATCTGGGTTAGAGGTGTCCACTAGTCCTTGTTTTGGTTGTAAGATTCTAGCCTTCTTGTAGATGTCTGTTGGCATGGCATCAGCCCTTCCTGTACTTGGAGTCCAATGTCTCATAGGAATCGTTAAATACCATCCACCGTCTGCTTTGGATTTTTTCCTTGGTGACTTAGAAAATCCAACCTTCATGTCAAAGGGTGAAAATCCTGTTTCAAACATATTAGGAAGCTTACCCTTCAACGTTACCGTACCTGTAAATGCGTTTCCTACTGGGTAAACTGTTGATGTAAAGTCTAACCCCTGAAGGTACATCTGTCTGGAGGTGTTCAGCTTTTGTTGGGCCTGTTTTTGCCATTCACTTCTTACAAGAGAAAGACTTGTTTGTACAGACTCTTGTAAGGCTGAAACTACTTTAGGTGCCAATAGACTGGTAAAACTCCCTTGTGGGTTTACAGAAATTTTAACTTCGTAACCTTTTATCATAGTTTCACCAACTTATTCCAAAATCATAAGGGCTTGCTTGTCCAGGTAAGTGTATGCTTCTTGTAACTTACCATATCCAACTTCCTGGGTTCCTTTTATTGAGTCTAAAACTGTAAAGGTCTGTTTTGATTCATTATACCCACTTAAGATAACTGTATGCTGTAAGGTTTTGTGTCTAACCTCTTCACCTTGTGATTTTCCTACAACTGTGCTCAAGTAATCTTGAGTTACCCAAATTATAACTGGGTTGCCTTTTGCTAAAGTTGACTTAAACTTATAAAGGTCTACTCCTCTAATGGCATGGGCTGTCTTTTTTGTGTTAACTGTACTCAAGTAACTATTAGCTATCTTTTTTAGGTCTTCACACTGAATACCACATCCACCTGGTAGTTTAGAGTTGGTCATATTTATTTTACGCCTGAACACATACTTGTTATACAAGGATTCCTTAGTTATTCCAAAGTTATAATAGTTTAAAACTGTGTCAAGGGTTGTGATTTCACAACCTGGTGGTAGGTTTGACTGTTGTGGTTGGTTTTGTATTGCAATTTCACAAGACTTTAATAGTATGGTGTCCTTAGGGTGAATTACCACCCTGTCCACTTCCTTCATCACACCTATTTCTGTTCTTATAGAATTTCTCACCAATATGGACACACATACTACCAACACCATCAACAGGATTACTTGTCCCACTTCTAATAAAGCATGCATCGACCCCATAGCACACATTTCTTCTTTCCTAGTTTTCATAACCTCACCTCCTAAATTACTACTTCATCTGTTATAGATGTTTCTGGCTTTGAACCGTCTTCCTTAACGTTGTATACAAAGTCTTCACGTTTTATCTGATACTGCTTTGGTAATTCTCTGAAGGTTGCTTTAGGTTGTTTTCTGTCTGAAAGTGTTGCTCTTAGTTCATGAAGTAAGTCTGATACCAAGTAAGATGGTGTTGTTAGGTAACGACAACTTAAGTTTTTACCTTGAACTCTTGTAAAGGTCTTATCATTCACCCACTTTAGGTGAAATTTGTCTTCTGTGATAACAAAGTCTGCCCCTAATTCGTATTCATACTCATCATCTGCTAAGAACTCTATACCCTTTATTTCTCTGTAAAACTTAGGACTAACTTTGTCTTGCCCCCATAACACATTTTCAGAAAAAATGCACTTAAAGTCTGGGAATCTTACTCTGTCTCTAAACCCCATTATTACATCTGCTGTTGGAGTGATGTAGGCCATTCCTGGTTCTCTTAACCCTAAGGAATCTGTTAATTTGTTACCTGAAATTGAAGTAACACCCACTACAATTCTCTTTGGGCTTAAGTATCTATAACCACTTCCACCACAAGTTGGACACCTAAAATCAGGCTGACCACTATCCCTTGATACACAATTACAAACTACAGCCCGTTCCCAGTCTGCATTGTTACCTCGGTCATTTATCAGTTTTTCTAGTTCTTCTTCATATATGTTAAGTCTTTCCATAATTGACCTCCTACACAACTATCATTCTTATACCCATGAACTTCTTAGTTAATGCTGGAAGAATTGTACTCTTTAAGTCCTTTGTGTAACTGTCTATTCTTGCTGAAGCACCACCATACATTGCTGACTGTGTTGTGCCAATACTCTGACTTATACCGTCAATACTTACACTTTGAGATGCAATACCTGCACCTATTATAAGGTCTCCCCATACACTTAGTATTCCACAAGAAGCCCTTTTGTTTATAGCCTCTTCTAGTAATGCTACTGGCATGGTTTTATCGGTTTCGTCTATACCTGCAACATAATCAACCTCCCACATTCTTGGTGCGAATTGCCACATTGAACTAAGTCCCATTATCATACCTGTTTGACCAATTATCAAGTTACTTGCACTACCTGCACTTGGAAATAGAGTAACTTGGCCTGTTAGTTTGTCCACCTGAAGCCAATCATTAGGTATTTCTATGGCTGTTCTGTTTCCATACATCAACCTTACTGCCTTAACTTCCCTAATAGGCTTGTGGTGTAGCTGGATAAACCCCCAATTCTGATAATCAGACCTAACATAGTCGTGACGTTCTGCGTTAACTTCTGTAGGTGCTATTACTATATCCAGTAAGTTTTGAATGTATTCCACAGCAGAATTTATGTAATGAGTGAACAAGCTTTCTGGAAGAGGATTGCCATGTGCATCTGAGAGGTCTATTCCGAATAAGTAATTCTTCTTAACCTTTTCTACAGAAAGTTCCTTCCAGTTTACCAGTTGTACATCAACTTCTTGGGCTTTTCTAGTTATGTGAGAAAAGTCTAGTTCATAATAGTAACTTATAGTGTCGTCTTTTCTTATGATTATGTAACCTAAGTTTTTGAATTCTATTGCCTTTTCTACATCAAAGTAGACTGTTTTATATTCTTTTAGGTTACTTGAAACTTGGATTTCCATGTTTTCTACTGGGTCTCCCAATTGGTCTAAAACAGGTACTCCGTAACCTGCATATACTTCTGAGTCCTTTAAAAAAGTACTAGGTAAACCTAAGCCAACCCAATACCTTGGTTCGTCATCTGTTGATTCTTTATAGTGTTTGACCAAATCGCTTACCACAAATTCCACGTGAATCTTTTGGTCTTGCATAAGAGTTTTTAAGGTGTACATGGCAAATAGGTTATCTTCATGTACTTGACCTTTAGCGTCCCTCAACTTGGCTGGAATAGGTCTTAACTCTTCAATGTTTGAACCTACTATTATCTTACCTGGTTTGTTCAAGGGTCTCATTAAAAATTCACCTCCTAAAAAGATATCCAGTTAGCTATTTTGCCAACTGGATACTAGAATTATGCTAAAATTGCATCAATTATTTCAGCCTTTTTATGTGCTTCACCTAAGTCTACGTTGTGCTTTTTTGCTATTGCTTTTAACTGCATTACGTTTTTCTTTTCAAGGTTTTCCCTTGTTAACTCTTCCTCAACCTCTTCTGAGTCTGGCTGTGCGTCCTCTGGGTCCTCCTGGGAAGGTTTTATTTCATCTTTAGATGAATCAGTTAGTGAGTCATCTTTAACGTCTTCTGAAGGCTCCTGCAAAGCTGATGGGTCATAAAACGTGTCACAACCCAAAAGTCTTTCCTTATCCTCTTCAGTAACATCTGCTTCAAGGTTTTCGTCAAAGTGAACTATATGGTCACCAACTATTAAGTCTTCATTTTTTAGATATGTACTTCTTATTAAAGCCATGCTTTTCCTCCTTATAAAATAAGGGTAGAGTTAAGTTGGACTCTACCCTTTTAATCAACTAAATACTAGATTTTAGTAATAAAGTCCGTTAGAGTTTACTCTAGTACTGGCCTTTATGTTCTTTATCTTACACCATTTCTTTGGTGCGAATAGCTGAGGTACACCGTAAATAAGAATCATCCATCTGTATGCTGGACCTAGAGTTGCTAAATCCATCTTCATAATCGGTGCCAACTGCTTAAATGTTATTACTTCAGGAGTGAACTCACCCATGAAAGCTGTATAAGTGTTTGGCATTAAATTGTTTGAATCTACAGCTCCTACTACACCTGCTGGTGTTATGTTCCTAGCTGGAACCTTAGCTATACAATAAGCCTGAGTACCATTAGCCTCTGTTCTATAGATTGAGAAGTATTCTGGTGCTACTACCATTGAAGCACTGTTCTTTATAGTTAGACTTACACCCTTAGTAAAGTCTGCGTTTGTTATGTTAATTGCTGTTGATTTAACTGGAACTGATTCACCATATCTATTACAAGCTGTAACATAGTAAGTGTAGTTACCTGGGCCTGACTTAGCAAACTGTGCATTTGTTTCTGTACCAAGTGCTGCTGTTACTGAATCTGGTGCTGTCGGTGCCTTTGTTCCACCTGTACCTGATGGGTCTAGTGGCTTAGTCTTCTGTAGGAATAAGTCTGGGTTGAATTCTACTGCTCCACCATGAGTCTGGAACTTATTAACTACTAGACCTGCCTGGTAACCCTGGTTCTGAGTTGGCATTATTACTCTTTCCTTAGGGAAGAATTCCTTAGAAAAATCTGATAGAGTTTCATAAGGTAGGAACAAGTCTGTTGGCGTACCATAGTTTTCTAGAATTAGCTGTGCACCATAGTTAATGTCAACGTCCTTTAGTTCCTTACCACCTAAGTCTAGCGTGTTTTCTGTGTCAATTAGCCTGTCTAAGCCATCAAACTGAACACCTTCCTTATTAGGCTGTGCTAGTTTAGAGTTACCCCAAAATAGACCATGTTCTAACTGCTTCATCAACCATAAAATACCATTCTGGTTTTCTCTAGAAATGACATCACCATGTGCACTTCTTACAAGTGTCATTGGGTGAGTTACTTCTCTAGTTGTTCCTAGGAACTTTACGAATGAAGCCTGTCTTTTGTATACAGAATCATCTGTTTCTGGCAATGCACCTTCAGGAAGGAATCCTCCTGTGTTGCTACCATAAGATAGTAACTGGTTGTATTCTTCTACAGTTGAGTAAGCTGGTGTCTTACTGATCTTCTTCCAAAACTTAGCATGCTGGTCTGTGTAAGTCAAAACCTTAAGACTGTTTTCAAGGGACTCTACCTGAAGGGCAGACCCACCTGTCTGAGTGGCAATTCCCCCAGCCTGTCCATAGTTACCAGTGTTTAAGGCTTTGTTAAGTTCTGCTACGTCCTGTGCTGAACCTATACCAAAACCATCTCCAAATTCTCTATAATCGTTTATTGATACTGTCATCTCCTAAATGTCCTCCTAATTATCTCGCTTTATTGTGTACTAGAATCTGTAAGTCCTCTCTTAGAGGTGCTCCTGACTCAAATGATATGATATCCTGTGCAGATACCTGTGGGTTACCGTTGAACAACTCTGTGTTAAGCACGTTAAGTACCTGAGACTTACTTAGAGTTTCAAGTGGGTTTATGTTACCGTTTAAAGACTTCTGAAAATCTCTGTCATGTACACTTAGGTTAGCCGACCTAACTGACTTTCTCATTCCAGCTGGCTGGATTGCAAAGTCATCAAGTGCTGATAGTACTTCGTCCATCTTGTTATTCATGGACTTTTCTAGCTTTGCTATTCTTCTAGTAAGTCTTGAGTTTTCTTCCATCAATGTGTTATTAGCCTGCATTACTGCACCTAAAGACTTAGCTATGATTTCCTGTGCCTGGTTGTTACCATTTACAGAATTCTGAATTCCGTAGTCTAGTCTTCCTAGAGACTTGGCCAGGATTTCTACTACAGAAGACACGAATTCACTTTCCTGAAGAGACTTTCTTATTTCTTCATCTTCTCCAAACTTTTCAGTATATTCGCCTTCCAGGTCGTCTTCAGACTTTTCTGTTGGTTCTTCTTCGTCGTCTTCATCATCATATTAAGGTTCTTCTGTAGGTTCTTCACCTTCCTCTACACCTTCAGATTTTTCTATTGGTTCTTCACCTTCCTGGGCCTCTTCTTCAGACTTTTCTATTGTTTCTTCTTCGTCATCTTCCTTTTCTTCAGGCTCCTCTACAGGTGCTTTTGTTTCCTCTTCAGGAGTTTCTTCGTCCTTATCCTTGTAATCCTCGGATACTTCATCAGGGTTAAGATTTTTTGACTTGGCTAAAAATCTATCTGCTAGCTTGTCCAAATCTTTTAGGCTCTTACTTAGTTTCATTATGTCCTCCTTAGTTTTCTACGTTACTAACTAGCTTTTGGGCATCCTCATAAGAAAGTCCCTTAACCAGCTGTAGGTATAATATTTGTTCTTTAGGTGTTATGCTGTCTCTCTTTGAATCTAATATATGTCTAATTTCACTTTTTGTAACCTTAGACTGCTCATCACTGCCTATTGCGTAAGACAAATTCTTCAAAGAAGATTCTAAGTCTTCCCTGATTAAAGGGCTTCCTGAAGCTGTGTCCAAAGCCTTTTCTACACAAGTGTCTGATGTCATAGACTTGCAAAGTGCTTCAAAAGTACAGGTTGGATTTACTGGGTTTGCTGTTATTGCAATGTTGTATATTTTGGCCTTGATAATTTGACCTAGTTTGTTTTTCTTTTCTACTACACCTTCAATAGAAAACCCTAACTTTCTGCTTGCTCCTGACTTCTTAAGTGCTACGGCTGTGTTCCACAGGTCCTCTGCGATTTTAACACCTTTTAGTAGGGTTCCTTCTACATATAGACCTTTGCTGTTAACCTTACACTTATCAGGGTCTGGGTAACCTAAAATCTTGCTGTTATCGTGGTCAAAGTTAAACCATCCGTACTTCAAGAATTCTGAAATGTCCAACCCCTTTTGGATAATTTCATCACCTTCTCTGTCTTCAAAGTTAGTGGATGCATAGCCTGCAATTCTCATTTCCTCCCCTTGAGTGTCTGTAGACTTGACTATATCTACTGGGAGAAATAACTTAAAGTTATCCTTCATTGTTTCACCTCTAATCTAAGTTTATTACCATCATAGAATATGATTTTTCTACTGGTTCTTCACTCTGGTTATCCTCTTCATCTGAGGTTGTTTCTGTATTGTGCTCTGTATTAGGTTCAGTAAACTCTGTTTCAGTAGGTTCTTGATCCTCTTCACCTGGTTGTGTTTCTTCATCTGGTTGTGTTTCTTCATCTGGTTGGTCTTCTGGATTCATCAGGTCTCCTGCTAGCTGACCTTCTCCACCCATCTGGTCACCTTGTTTTTGCATTTCCTGTTGCTGTTTGTAATTCAACCATGAAGGGTCTAGTATGACATCACCGTTTTCTAATGGTTCTTGTCCATGTTCTTTTCTTATTTCATTTACAGTTTTCCACACTCTAACTTCCTTAGAATCCAGCTCTGCCTTTTCCTGTTCTGACTGCTCGTCCAATCCTACAAAGGTGAATACATATTCTGGCGAAAACTTTGAAACAATGTGTTTATTTATAGTAGATTCTATAAATCTTAGTAAAGGCTTTAGTCCTTTATCCTTAGAGTTCTTAAGTTTGGCCTCTTGAGATGTTTCAAATACAGAAGACTGTGCAACTGCCCCACCGTTGTTACTAAAGTTTATTTCAGCTGGGTCAATTGCATAAACTGCACAAACTATATTTATCAGGTAGTTTATCCATTGGTTAAACTCCATTTCCCTGTTGGACTGAGATACACTGATGTATTCTACACCGTTAGGAACCTGTAAAACTGGTGTTTTCCAAGCACCTGTTAACCCATTTACCTGGGATTGCCATTGTCTTTTAAACGATTGTAGCTGTTCTTCGTTTCCTATACCTGAAGGGTCTGCCTTGATGTTTATGATTCCCTTGGTTGTTCCACCTTGACTGAAGAACTTTGAATTGTAATCCTCTGCATAAAGGTGTGAAGTAATCTGGTGGATCAACATTTCAAGCTCGCTAAACCCATAAGGTTGTAGGTTTATTCCTGACCTAGGATTTCTTACTCCAAAGGCCAGTTCATTGGCTGTAAAGGAAGCTACTATCATACCATCTATTACCTGAACCCATTGTACTTCTTCATGTGCGTCCATGTTTTTGTAGTCTTCTGAGGCTGACCTTATGGTAGATGCGTCTACTGCAAGTATTTCTGCTGGCCTACCCTTCCTATCTGGAATAATTTCAAAGCACATCTGGTCATAAGTTAAGCTGTCTCTTACTATTTTTCTTATGAAGGTATCAAAGTCATCTCTGGAACTGTCAGGCCTATAACCACAATTCTCTATGAAGGATTCTATTGCCCTTATGACTTCTTGCTGGTCTTTGGTAGGTGTTTTAGAGTTGTCTCTCAATTTGATTTCAAACCCTACACCATCTTGACTAAATCTTTTTAACTTTGTAAAGGTTGAAACTTGGTTTACCCTAGTGTTAAGTACTGCTGATATTACAGAATTCTTAACTGACATCTGGTATAAAATGTTGTAGGAAAGGCTTGTAGGCTTGTCCTTAAATCCTGATGCTTGTAAAAGTCTAATAGGGTTTTCTTCATAAGCCTTCATACTTCTCACAGGAAGAGACTTTACCAGTTGGTTTTGAGGTCTTCTTGAGTTGGTTAAGTTCACTTTTAAAGCCATTATTTAACCTCCTTGTTGAATCTTAAGTCACCCTTTTCATCAAAGTATGTGTCGGGTGGTTTTATGTTAAAAGTACACTGGCAATGCATGTGAAGAGGTGGTAAAGTTGGTAACCAATCAGCCTGCTTTTTTCCATAGTTGGTTCCGTTGGCTATCAGGTCCCTAAGCTTGAACACCCTTGGAGTAACCTTGTCATGTTCAAGGTACACTTCAGCACACTTTTTACAGCAAGTAGGGGAAGGCCTCATAAATACCTCTGCTTCAATACCCTTACTTGTGTATACACTCTTGCCATCTAGTATTGCTTGTACTTCTCCTCTGGTTTTTGCGTACCATACGTCTGTTTGTACAATTCTATCCCAATCTCTTTGGTAGTCTTGAGTAGAGTCCCTCAGTGCCTGGGTTAACTTACTATGAGGTGTTACCAAAAGTTCACTTGCCTTGTCATCAATTTTAGGGCTGATTGCTAAGTCTGACTGTATGGTTAAGGCTACTACTGAAGATGTAACTTTCTGTGATAGACTGTTTAAGGCTTCTTGCGTCTTTATTTTACACTGTTCCATAGCCAAGTTTTCTGTCTTGCTCAAAGACTCTTTACCCATCAACCTCTTTAACTCAGACAAAGGTATCTTGGACAAGTCTTTATTGGTCTTTTGAGACAGCTGACCGTACATAAAGGCTGTTTTTATGATGTCCTTTTCTTTTGATATCTTACCAAACTTAGGGAAGGTTCCTCCCAGTAGTTTGTATTCCAATACTTTCATGTACTTTGTTATAATTCTTCTTACTTCTCTTATTTGAGTACGTGTTATCATGTGGTACCTCCTTCTGAACTACTCATTACTAATATAACTAGCACATAAGTAAAGTAGGGTATTTCACCCTACTTTAACCTATCTGTTTTGTCTAAATTTTTTTAGTAAAATGGTCATCCTCTGTGATTTTAGTGTCAAGGATACTCCATATTTGTTGTGTGTTGCTGTACCATTTCTGTTTATGTAGTTGCCCTGATCATCTCTATCAACGTTTACTCCTAAAGACCTGGAACTGACATCTACTATATGGTGAGGTAACATACATTCATTTTTCTTAACTGCTACTTCAAAGTCCTGAAAACGACCTCTATCAGTTAAAAAATCAGAACCCCTTTTTGAAGGGTCTAGTAATACATTGGTAAGGATATAACACCCATTAGCCTTGTCACCATCTGCACCCTTACTTTTTAGGTTATAGTAAGTTCCTGAATAATCAGAACCACAATAAACTGCTGATTTACCTCCTGTAAAACCAAAATAAGCTCCTGGCCCTAAAGCTAACCCTGTTCTAGATGTATCTGCACCCATTCTCCATTTACCGTCTACTCCAATAATTCCTGCTGTACCATGGTAACTAGAGGCATGAAATAGGTCCCATTCCTTAACTCTATCACTAGCATTGCTCTTGTACTTGTTGTATCCCTCTTCAAAAGAAGAATTGTTTATCTTGAAAAACCTAGAATTTAGTAAGGCTCTTCTGTCAAATGGTGAGTCGTTTCTTCTACCATCAAACTGCTTTACAGTTCTAACTGTACCATCTGGGTCTGGTGTAGAGTTATATTTTGAATAGTCCCACCTCTTCATGAACTCTTTAGCCATCTTTGAAGATGTTTCATGGTCTTCTGTCTTTAGAGAACAATTAGCATTTCTTAGTAGGTTTTCTCTTAGAGTTTTAATCCTTTGGCCTGGAGATGTTCCTTTATTCTTTTCTACACTTGCCTTAAACTTAGGTTTTAGCCTTTTTGCAACCCCTTCTTTTATCTTAACGGAATCTTGATAGTATTTTGATTCTCTTACTTCAGAAGCTATGCTGGTTGCTAAACTATATATGATGTCTTCTACTCCAGTAGGAGATGCTCCATCTAAGTAATAATTAGACCCTTCCCTCATTTTGTAAACTGGTGCTGTTTTGTCTCCC
>ENA-OWNK01000436-OWNK01000436.1-metagenome-genome-assembly--contig:-NODE-436-length-19814-cov-7.324865_pt1 | contig 19814 bp, 18 predicted proteins | sample MGYA00245343_ERZ651121 | MGnify/ENA primary metagenome ERZ651121 (study PRJEB26857, sample SAMEA4031775) | metagenome | biome: human; feature: oral; material: saliva | place: Philippines | collected 2014... | reverse complement strand
TGGCGTCGTCGGATCCGTTCCAATTAAGAACTATAATTGCAAGTCTATTCATAATACATTAACTATTATATACTAGTATAGTGATGTGGAAGTCTTTAAATCTCTTAGATCGTCGAAATATTATACTATTGAGAGAACTTATTGTAACTGATTTTAAACTTAGATATCAGGGTTCGGTTTTAGGTTACGTATGGAGCGTATTAAAACCATTATTCTTGTTTGCTATTTTATATGTAGTTTTTGTTCACATACTACGTTTAGATAGAGGAATACCGCATTTTCCTGTGACCATGTTATTAGGTATTGTTTTATGGTCGTTTTTTACGGAGGCAACAAGCAATGGGTTGGGATCTATAGTAAACAGAGGAGATTTAATCAGAAAATTAAATTTTCCAAAATATATAATTGTAATTTCAGGAACGGTTTCATCATTAATTAATTTATTTATTAATCTTGGTGTAGTTTTAATATTTATTCTACTGAATGGCGTAAGTCTTTCCTGGACTGCATTATTAATAGTGCCGCTTATTATTGAACTATACATATTTTCATTAGGTATAGCTTTATTGCTGTCTGTATTTAATGTAAAGTATCGTGATACTAGTTATATATGGGAAATATTTTTACAGGCAGCTTTTTATGCAGCCCCAATTATTTATCCAATACAGATGGCCTTGGAGCGTAGTCGTGTAGCTGCAGAATTATTATTTATGAACCCAGTTACACAGATAATCCAAGATGCAAGATATGCTTTGATAAATCAAGACGGGTCAATTATTAGATCTACCGATTTAATACATGACTGGCGTATTATTTTTCCATGGATAGTAATTATTGTTACGGTAATACTGGGAATTTATTGTTTTTCTAAGAGGTCACGATATTTTGCGGAGGATATTTAATAATGGCAAAAAATAATGCGGTTGAAATTGTTAATGTAACCAAGACATTTAAAATTCCAATTGAAGCAGTAACAATGCTAAAACAGAAAGTAGTAGGATTTTTACTGAGAAAAAAAGGATATAGAGATTTTACACCGTTAAAAGAAATATCTTTTAATATAAAGGAAGGTGATTTCTTTGGAATAGTTGGAAAAAATGGATCTGGTAAAAGTACCTTATTAAAATTAATAGCGGGTATTTATACACCCAATGAAGGCAGCATTCGCACGAAGGGAAAGCTTGTTCCGTTTATAGAGCTTGGCGTTGGTTTTAATCCTGAGCTGTCCGGTAGGGATAATGTGTATCTAAATGGTGCTTTGTTAGGATTCAGTCGAAAAGAAGTTGACTCTATGTATGACGAAATTGTCGAATTCGCTGAGATGGGTGATTTTATGGAGGAAAAGCTGAAGAATTATTCGAGCGGTATGCAAGTACGTCTAGCGTTTTCGATTGCTATAAAAGCTAAAGGCGATATTTTAATGCTTGATGAAGTTTTGGCGGTTGGAGATGAAGCTTTTCAGAAAAAATGTTATGCATATTTTGATAAATTAAAACGCGAAAAAAAGACCGTAATACTTGTGACTCATGATATGGGCGCTGTGGAACGTTTTTGTAATAAGGCAGTATTACTTGAGGATGGTAAAATAAAGATGCAAGGTAAACCTCATATGGTTGCTGCTGCGTATAGTATTAGTAATGAGCTAGAACATGCTAAGACTCATAAATTTGACCAGACGTCTGCACCTTTTGATGTAAGCATATATAATAGCAAAGGTGTCGAAAGTAGTTCTTTTGAATATAATGAATCTATTACCATAAAGCTATCCTGGAAGCAAAAGGGCGTTAAAAACGTTGGAGTTGCTATATTCAGAGAAAATGGAGAATATGTATTTGGTCCTAATACATATCAAGATAAGTATAGTATTAAGCATGAGAATAGAGCAGAATATACAGTCAAACTAAATCTTAACGAGGGTGACTATTTTATAAAAGTTGGATTAACTGGAGCAAGAGATATAGATACAATAGCCTTTATAGAAGAGGGCCCTCATTTTTCAGTTCAGCGAGATTACGATGGTGGTCGTTGGGGTGGTGTAACCAAGCTAGATCATAAATGGAAGTAAATATGCTACAGAACCTTAAAAATAAGATAAAAGGCAAAAAGTCTATTTATACGTTCTTATTGACATTACTGTATCCGTATAGGAAATATCTCGATTCAAGGCAGAGAAAAATATACGAAGCATGGAATCGTAAAAATGAAAATATTGTTAATAATGAGAAAATGCGAAATAACCCGCTCATATCTATTATCGTTCCTACGTATAATACGCCGATAGAATATTTAAGAGATATGATACAGTCAGTAGAGAATCAATCATATACGAATTGGGAACTAATTATCGTAGACGACGCATCCCCTAATAGTGATGTAAGGGATGAAATAAGCAATATATCGAAAGATAATATAAAAATAAAGAGTTTTTTTCTTAAAAAAAATCGGCATATTGCTGGGGCAACAAATTATGGTATTGAGAAAGCCAGGGGTGAATATATAGGACTATTAGATCATGATGACGTATTACATAAAGATGCCTTGTTATATGTTGTGAAAAAGATAAACGAAGTATCAGGCGTAAAATTCTTATATACAGATGAGATCAAGCTTGACGAAAACGGAAGACAGTATCAACCATTTTTTAAGCCTGATTGGAATGGCGATTTTTTACGTTCCATAAATTATATTACACACTTTGCAGTAATACAAAGAGAGCTCTTAATAAAATTAAAATGTGAGGATGGCAATTATAATGGAACTCAGGATTGGGAATTATTTTTAAGAATAACGAGAAATTTGCAACCAAATCATATTGTGCATATTCCGAAAATATTATATTATTGGCGTGTTCATAAAAATTCTACAGCAATGGACTTGGATACTAAGCCATATGTTGTTGAGGCTCAAAAGAAAGCTCTAGAAGATGACGTTAGGCTGCGCAAGGTGAAGGCTAGAGTAATTCGAGATCCAATGTATGGTGCACAGTGGTATTTACAATATTATACACATAAAGGCGTTAGTTTAAGTAATGTACTATTTGATAGCACAAAAAATATTGGCGATATTTTAGATAAAGAACTTTCTGATATAGTAATATTTTCGGAAAAACCAATAAATTGCATAAATTTTAGAGATGCAATGGGCGATGCTTTAAGGAAAGATATTGGTGCTGTCATTCCAAAAATAATGGACGAAGAGCAAGTAATAAATAACCTCATATCTATTTTAGATAAGAGGATAGTAGAATGTATACATATGTTAAATAGACGATCGTTTACTAGGCACATTTATTTAACATCTAAATATAATCTTGGTGAAGCGTACGCTCCTATTGTATTTGTAGAGAGAAAAAAGCTTAATCTAATTGACAGATCAACAAGAATGGATAGTGAGTCTATAACAGCGGCGCTTTGCAGCAAAGAGATGAGAACGTTATATAATCCATATATAATAATAGGAGAAAAAAGATGATTCGAAGAATTAATAATCTTATAAAGAAGAGTACTCTTATAATTAAAGACGATGGTGCTTTGCGTTTTGCCAAACGTGCAGCAAAATATGCGTATTATAAGAAGTTTCCTGATAGAAAAAATAAAGAATACAAAGATATATTATTTATTAATGGTTGTACGCTACCTCATCCAGAAAGATATCGTGTCGCTCATCAAATTGAGCAGTTAATATCTCAAGGATTAACAGCTGATAGTGTTTTTTACGACAGGTTATCATTAGATCAATTAAAATATTATCGTGGATTTGTATTTTTTAGGTGTCCAATAACTGATACGGTACGTAATTTTATTAAACAAGCTAATTATTTTAATAAAACTTGCTTTTTTGATATAGATGATTTGGTAATTGACCAAAAATATACCGACTCAATTGAGTATGTTCAAAAAATGAGCGATGAAGATAAACATCTATATAATGACGGTGTCAATAGGATGCGTGAGACTCTAACTTTATGTAGTCATGCGATCACAACAACAACTCAATTACAAGAAGAGCTACAAAAATATATTAAGGGTCAAGTGTTAATAAATCGTAATGTGGCTTCTGATGAAATGATTAGTAGATCTAATGCGGCTATTAAGATAGTAAATAAAGATGAAGACAAGGTTATTATTGGGTATTTTAGTGGCAGTATTACTCATAATGAAGATTTTGATCTTGTAATACCGAGTCTCATAAAAATATTTGATAAATATCCACATGTATACCTCAAGATAGCTGGTATTCTTGATATACCTGATATACTTGAGCCATATAAGGATAGGATTATTACATCAGGATTTGTTGATTGGCGCGAACTACCAATGGTCATGGCTGAATGTAGCATAGCTTTAGCTCCTCTTGTTGATACGATATTTAATCGAGCTAAGTCAGAGAATAAATGGATTGAGGCTGCGCTCGTAAAAGTTCCTATTATAGCTAGCGAAGTTGGTGCTTTTTCAGAAAAAGTCCAAGATGGTTCTACGGGAATATTGGTAAAAAATACTGACAAAGAATGGTTTAAGGCTATGGATTTGCTTGTGTCAGACAAAAGCCTACGTGATTCTATTTCCAATAGGGCTTATAATGAGGTGACTCGTAATTGCTCTACGGTATATACTGGATATAATATAGCATCGTTTATCCGAGAACGGTTGGCTAGAAATATAGGTTTCGTTTTACCATCAACAGATATATCGGGAGGAGTAATTGTAGCCTTGAAACATGCGGATGTATTACGCTCTCACGGATGGGATGTAACTTTGATTGATGCTGTCAGTAAACATAACTTGAAAATAGCCAAGAAGAGTTATAAATATAGATATGAGCTACCAGGTTTTAATATTATTATTGCTCATAAGACAAAAATTAAAGCATTTTTTGATACACAAGTAGCTACTTTATGGTCGACCGTTGACGTAATCAAAAAACAAGCAAACGTTCGTAATCGACTGTATTTTGTACAGAATTTCGAAACAGATTTTTATGAGCCAGGAACTGGAGAGCCGCGATTTTTAGCAAATGCCTCTTATTGCGATCAATCTGGAATACAATATATAACTATGTCTTTATGGTGTCAGCGGTGGCTAAAAGATATTTTTCATAAGGAATCCAGATATGTCTCTAACGGTATCGATATAAGTTTATACCCATATCGTGAGCGCGATTTTACCGGAAAAATAAAAATATTAGTTGAGGGCGATAGCAAAAGCGAATACAAAAACACAGATGAGGCTTTTCGTATTATTAATGAACTTGATCCTGAAAAGTTTGAAATATCTTATTTATCATACCGTAAAGAGCCAAAAGACTGGTATAGAGTTGATAGGTTCTATAATAGAATATCTCCAGAAAAAGTTGGAGAAGTGTATGCTAGCTGCGACATCTTAATAAAAACAAGTATTCTTGAGAGTTTTTCATATCCACCTCTTGAAATGATGGCTACGGGTGGCGTATCTGTAGTGGTTCCAAATGGAGGAAATGTTGAATATCTAAAGGATGGATATAATTGTTTATTCTATAAGCAGGGTGATATTGAAGAGGGAGTTGCTGCAGTTAAAAAGATATTGGATGATAAAGAAGTGCGAGATAAGCTTATAAAAAATGGACTTAAAACAGCTCGAGATTATCAATGGAGTAACCTCGAACAGCAAATAATAGATATATATAGTTAAATATATATTATTTTTCGATAAGTTTTATTCTGATAGCTTCTATATGTGACCCAGGTTTATCTCCTGCTATCTCGCCATTCTTTTTCCATTCTTGCCATCCAATCCAGGATAAGTGAGTTTGGTAGTAAATATCATATTTTTTGCTGTCGGCTTCACTGAGGGATAGTTTTATGCCATTGAGTGCTTTTGTTTGACCGGTAGTACCGCAGATTTGTTGCTCAGTCATAGGTATATCTGCCGACCAGGGGTCGCTAGCCGATTTTGATGAGCAGTGTATGATGATGGTAGATCCGTCGCGTTGTGATATAGCTTTGGCAATACGTAGTGCCTCAACAGCGAGCGATCGTCCTGTCGTGCCAGACATGACACCCTGAGAAACGTTCGGCATCCAGCCAACGTAGCTGACGTGAGTTGAATAGCTGAGATCATACAGATCTGGGACGGGCGTATTGGCTGGGTTATAGAATGCACCGCTAGGTAGGGCAATTGAATTTTTTGGCACTATACGAATTTGGATAGCCTCAAGCTGTCTGGTTGCGCCAGTTGATCCAGCTGGCTCGCCATTTTTTGCCCAACCCATCCAGCCGACATACTGCGAATGAGCGCGATACCAGATATCGTATGATTTTGCAAGGTCGTTAGTAAGCATAAAACGAATTGCTTCGATTGATTTGAACTGACCGGTAGTACCTGATATTTCGTTTGCATTTCTCCAGTCTTGCCAGCCAATCCATGAGACGTGAGATGAGTAACGAAGATTGCCAGAGATACCAGTTTTATTAATAAGAGAAGCTTTGACGGCTTCAATCCGACGACTTTGGCCAGTAGTGCCGCTAATCATTTCATCAGTGACTGCTGGTTGCCAGCCAATCATCCCAACGTGCGAGCTAATTGAAACTGCTAACGGCGAAGAGTCTTCTTTTGTGCTAATATTCTTGAAAGCTTGACCTGAATCTTCTGGGGCGCTAGACCCTTTGTGAACAAGCCGGATTTCTAAGGCCTCTATGTTATTTCCAGTTCCGCCCGTTATGCCAGCTGGCTCGCCATTTTTTGCCCAACCCATCCAGCCGACGTAACTGACATGAGCGCGGTAATATAAGTCATACTTTGCAGCAAGTGATCCAGTTGGTTGAATTTTGACTGCTTGGATAGGCCGATTGAGATCGGTTGTGCCAGATTGCATCCCTCCGTGGACAGTTGGCTGCCAACCGCGTTCTTCACTATACGATGAATAGGCAACTTCACCGTCGACGCTGAAAGCTTGCATGGATTTGCTTTGGCCGGTAAATCCAGTAATACCGCGATTGTGTACTAGTCCGGTCCAGCCGTAGTAACTAATATGTGATTTGAAACTAATGATTGGACGGCTGTACTGGGTCGATCCAAACCAGTCATTCCAAACGCGCCAAAAGTTACGATTACCATAAGCGCTGCAATGGTCGCCTAGCCCGTACATGTTATTAAGAGCGGCCTGATTCGGCTGGTATGGAGTATAAGTATATAGTGCAGCTGTTGCTTTGCTGGCAATATATACGTCTCCAGCGCCGCAGCCACGCTGTGCTACATTCCATAAAATTGAGTTAGTAGCGAACGGTTTTTTATAAGTCCACCACGGTTTTTCCATATTATCAATATACCAACGCATAAGCTGAGCTCCGGATTCAACCTGCATAGAGAATCCTGCATAATTACGGTCACAGCTAGCGCTACCACCGGGACCGCTATCTGGACAGTGAGACCCCATAGCATATGTATATTGACTTTGTAATGGCCAATTATCGGTTGTTAGCGGTCCGGCTGATTCGGTTGCAATCTTAACTAATATCACTTTTGGGCTTAAATTGTTACGTTTTGCAGCATCATAAATTATTTGTGCAGCGCTAACAGCTCCTGCTGGTATTGAACCGCTAAAGTTATTGGCAGGAATGTAGTTGCCCGGCGAGTATTTAGGAACTTCATAATAATCTTTTAAGCAGATGTAAGGTGGACCTGCCCAGCCCTTGGATGCTGCATACTGAGCGTGTGTAATATCACCTCTGCCTTTTTCTGTAGCACGTCCTGTTCCGTATGTATCACAACTTGGATTTATGCTATTAAGGAATGCCTGAATGTCAGCAACTGTCATGTCATCAGAATTAGTAAACACAAAGTCGTCAACGATGTTTCCAGCATGCCAATCGCTAGCGGTGACGGCACTTGATTGATTAGCAAAAAACACTAAACCAAAAATACCAATTGCAGTAGCGACAAAGACAGAGATAAATATTCTTGTTTTTATCATTAAATCTCCTTTGTTAATGTTTTGACCATAGGATTACCATTGAGCGGAGTTATCGATAATGAAATAGCCCATTGACCACCACCAAGTGAAGAAACGGGTATCGAAAATCCAGCGCAAGTAGAATATTCTGGCTGGTATATAATATCAGCATTCTGTGTAACCTTTTTTCCATTAGCGGCTACAGTTAGAGAACACTTGCCTTGTGAATAACCCTGTTCTTTTAATTTTACGATAATTGTAGCGCTATCTCCATTTCTGTCGGCTGAAAGCTCGATTGATGAACTGCTTTTTGGCACTGGCGCGGGTTTGCTTTTTTCAACTGATTTTTCTTCTTCGTCTTTTGCGGTATTAAGAAATGATTCTTTAGTGTCCTGATTGGCTTTTTCTTCAGATTTCTTTTCTTGCGGCGTGGGCTCTTTGCTAATATTTGGTACGGTTTCTTTGGTGAAGATTGAGATAACGCCAATCTTATCAAGCGTAAAGATACTTCCGCAAACAACAAGTACTGTAACGGTAGTAGCTACTGCTATTTGTTTTTTTGAAATATTTTTCTTTGTGATTTTCATATTTATACTATTTTAACACAAAATAAGCACAAACAACAAAAATCAGAGTAAAAATTATTTATAAGTCCACACTGTCTCAAAAATATAAAACCCAAGTATTAAAGCCAGACCAAAGAACATAATAAGGTTAAATACTTTTTCATTCTTAGTTCTTACATTAATATACTTCTGTAACCATAGCCCCACAGGCACTAACATAACTGCTGTTGCTGTAAAATATCTACCCTGAACGCCGTCTGCGTAATAAGCTCCCTCACCAAACCTAAACGGTAACAACGCCCACGCTGTATACATAACATAAGATACCGCACAAACAAACATTCCAATTGTCGCCAAATTATACACCGCCAATTTGCCAGTTTGCTCTCCTAATAACTCTTGATTTTTTTTATTGTAATGGATAAGAGAGAGGAGAAGGAGGGAAAAGAGTGGTATCAGCACAAACAAAGGCAGATGGTATTTAAAGGATGAAAATTCACCAACGCTACCGCGTAATACAACATCCGTATATCCGATAGTTGGACTGATATATGTATTAAACAATATAGCAATAAACTTTAATGGATTACTATGAAGTGGATTATGTGCTGCGCCAGTAGTGAGAAGGGGCTGACCGTATATTTTCTGCCAAATTATTATGCTAATAATCGCGGCGATACCAGTTACTGCTAATATAGTCCACTTCTGAATATTAAATAGCAGACGTTTGTTTTTGTTGGGCGAGAATAGACGCTTTGGTAAAAACAGAAGAGGAAATAGTAGTAAAGCATTTACAGATTTGGTTAGAGCAAGAAACACTCCTATACAGATAAGAGCGGCTGTTTGTTTATATGATAACTTATCCTTTTGGATGAATAGATTCAGGGTAAAAGCAGTAATTGTAAAGATTGCTATATTTGTCATGCAGTCGCTGGATAGCGACGCCGCCATGTGAATCATTAGTGGAATAAGTCCAATTGCTGTAAAAGCCCACTTGCCGATGCGCACCCACTTGATAATGAGATAGACAGCGATTGAATAGAAAAGTATATTAGCGAGACGACCAAATAAGATAGTTAACCCAGTAGAACCTCCAAATAGATTTGCTATATTAATGCCGATAGCTTGGGGCAGGTGCATAATTGGAGAGTAGCCAGATGCGCTACTGCATTTATCGATGGCTAGTGTCTTGCGGTCTATAGGTTTAGAGTAGTCAGCGGAAAAATTACCTTCATAAATCGCTTCAGCTCTTTTAGCGACATCTTTTGGAAGAGTACACTGTGATCCAGATTCTACGCGACCTTGAGATATTCTATAAGCTCGCAGGTAATGCATATTTTCATCGTTTACGGACAACTGAGGGACTAGCATTGCCGACAATACTCCAAAAAACAACGATAAAGATATAAAGACATTTTCGGGCTTTTTTATAAATGATAGAAAGTGAGACCAATATTTTTTCATGCTAAGTAAATTATAAAGTAGAGCAGCATATTAAGCAAACTTGATATACTAATGATATGTGGTCGCAGAAAAAAGATTATATCTGGAATTCGTTAGGTTCATTGTTGCAGAGTGCAATTTCACCAATATTATTGATTGTTATTACGCGGTTGAATGGTATTGAAGATTCTGGGCTTTTTTCATTCGCGATGTCGATTTCCATAGTCTTTTGGGCTGTTTCTTTATGGGGTGGTCGAACCTATCAAGTATCTGATGTTAAGCGGGAATTCTCGAGTGGTGGCTATATTGCTGTTCGCTTTGTCGCATCATTGGTTGTGGCGATTTCTGCAATAGTGTTTTGTATATTGAACGGATATAACACTATAAAAACAGGCTTAATTATGATTTTGGTAGGATTCAAGATTTTGGAATCAATTGCAGACTCTCTGTACGGTATTTTACAGATTCATGGCAGGCTGTATATCGCTGGTATCTCTTTAACTATGAAATCTGTGTTTGGGTTTGGCATATTTATGTTAGTCGATATTTTAACCAAGAATATTATTTACGGGGTATTAGCGATACTTTTAGTGAATTTACTAATAATTATCTTTTACGATATTCCGTGGATGCGGCGGGTTGAGAATGTTGCTATAAACAAAAAACTCTTCAAAAAATACCTCAGCCAAGCTGTGGTGATTATGAAACGTACGTCTGCGGTGTTTGTTGTTGTATTATTGACGATGTTTTCTCTAAATATCCCACGATATTTTATAGATATGTATCATTCTGACGAAAACACCTACTTCGGTATTATGGCTATGCCGATAACACTCGTGTTGCTATTAATGACATTTATACTCCAGCCAAACATTGTTTACGTATCCAAATTATTGGACCAGAAAAAAATAAATGAGACAAAAAAAGTTGTTACTAAAGTACTAGCAATTGTTGTTTTAATTGGCAGTATTATCATAGGTTGTACATGGCTTGTTGGTGCTGATATACTTTCTGGTGTCTTTGGGTTTAATTTTTCAGAAAGGAAATATCAGCTAGTTATTATGGTTACTGGAGGTGTGGTAAATGCTGGTGTTGCGGTACTTATAAACTTATTAACTATTATGCGTAGACTCAAAGAACAGCTTATTATTCAGGTCGTAACAAACGTCGTTTTGGCGGTTTTATCAACACTATTAATACCAAAGTGGGGGCTGATGGCTTCTATTTGGTTATTTTTTATAACAGTGTTAGTGCAATTTATCTGGCTCACAATAGTTTGGAAATTATATTTAAAAAAAACTGACTTGTGGTATAATTAAAGAGTAATGGTATATAAAATCAGTGTAATCCTGCCTATCTATAATGGAGAGAAATATCTTGGTCGATGTCTTGATAGTATTTTAAATCAAACCATGCCTGAAGTGAAGATAATTGCGGTAAATGACGGATCAAATGATGCTTCACTTTCTATATTGAAAGAATATAAAAAGAAATACGGCGATCGTATACATATTCATAACCAAGAAAATGCTGGTGTTGCGGCTGCTAGAAATACAGGAATTGATTTAGTAGAAACAAAATACACTATGTTTATAGATCAGGATGACTTTATAGACAAAGATCACTGTGAAATTATGTATAACTATGCAGAATCTGATAACTATGATGTTGTACTAAGTGGGTTTAAACGCCCTGGTGCTGAAAACAAAACTATCAACAAAAAAGTTCTACTTAAAGATAGCCTATACGCACCCTATGTCTGCGTTGCTCTTTATGCGAAGATCCATAAAACTGAACTATTGAAGAAGAATAATGTAAGAGTATTTTCTACCAAGTATGGTGAAGATGTAGTGTTTATTATGCATGAATATTCTTGCGCTCATAAGATAAAAATTATAGAAAACTACGCCGGATATAATTGGTTTTACAATGATAACAGTGTTTCTAACACAAGTCAAAAGAAGATCATTAATATCTTGCCGTCCATGATGGAGTTGCTTAATAAACTAAAGGAATATGATACTAAAAGAACAAAAGAATATGAGTATTTTGTGTTGCAAACTGTTACGTTTTATTTCTTGTGGGCTGGTAGACAGTCTCTCACGAGTGATTTTATGGTCGCCTATCGTAAGGTGTTTTCGTGGCTTGACACAAACTACCCTAATTATAAATCTAATAAGTATTTATTGTTTGGGCCTGTGGGCGCACCCAGCTTAAATAGGTTTTCTATAAGTGTATTTATAGGATTACACAGACTAAGGATGATGAAATTATTTTCAATAATATACTGCAAGAATGGATGAGATGAGAAAAAAACCTGAACATACCTTTGTCGTTTTAGCCTATAAAGAATCGCCATTTTTGGAAGATTGTATTAAATCTGTGATGAATCAGCAATATAACAGTACTGTTGTGATTGCTACATCAACACCAAATGCTTTCATTGATGCTATTGCTAAAAAGTATGGCTTAAAAGTGATTGCTCGACCAGAGAAGGATAGGAGTAAAGGTGCGGCGAGTGATTTTGACTTTGGGCTGTCAGTTTCTAAGACCACACTAACCACGGTCGCTAACCACGATGAGGTATATGATTACAACTACTCTTCAGAGGTGGTTGCGTACTATGAAAAACATCAAGATAGTTGCATTATTTTTACCAGGGCATATGATATCAAGGGCAACTTTGCTGTGACTAAGTCTCTAAATTTAGTTATTAAAAACATGTTATGTTGGCCGCTGGTGATTTCCAGAAAGAGTCGATTCACCAAGAGGTTGCTTCTGTCGTTTGGCGATCCAATTTGTTGTCCAGCTGTAACTTTTGTAAAAGGTCACTACAAGTTCCCGGTTTTTGAGTCTGATTTGATAGCAACGTTTGATTATTGGGCATGGGAAAAATTGTCAAAAAATACCTATAGCTTTGGGTATATCAAAAAATCGCTAATGGGTCATCGTATTCACGAAGGCTCAATTACCACCAAAGCGATTGGCGACAATGCTCGTGCCAGAGAAGAATATATGATCTTGTCAAAGTTTTGGCCAAAACCGATAGCTAAAATCATCTCATCAGTATATCGACTCAGTGAGCGGAGTAACGGGTGAAAATTGCAATTACTGGAGCAAGTGGATATATTGGGCGTCACATTGCTGCGCTAGCTAAAAAAAATGGCCATGAGGTAATAGCCATTGATAGGTCGAGCGACATCGATATTTTTGCTCAGCACGAAAATATATTTGAAGCGTTACAAAAACCTGATATTTTACTGCATTTAGCCTGGCGAGACGGCTTTCGTCATAATTCACCAGAACATATGAAAAACCTCTCTCATCACTGCGAGTTTTTGCGGTCATATATCAACAGTGGCGGCAAGAATGTGGCAGTGATGGGCAGTATGCATGAGGTTGGCTACTGGGAAGGTGCAATCGATGAACAGACACCATGCAATCCGCTATCTCAATACGGCGTTGCCAAAAATGCCTTACGACAAAGTATGATGTTACTAGCAAAAGACAGTAACATTACCTTATATTGGCTGCGTGGTTTTTATATCTACGGTGATGATATGGGCGGCCACTCGATATTCTCCAAAATCGCACAAGCTGCTACTGGTGGTAAAACTGAGTTTCCTTTCACGACAGGCAAAAATAAATATGATTTTTTGCATATTGATGAATTTTCAGACCAAGTATTGACAGTTATTACCCAGGACAAGATAACGGGAATAATCAATATTTGCTCTGGTAAGCCAGTTAGTTTAGCTGAACGAGTTGAGCAGTATATACAAGACAATAATTATAATATTACACTGCAGTATGGGGCTTTTCCTGACAGACCATATGATTCACCGGCAGTTTGGGGTGATGACTCAAAGATGAGAGCAATTAGAGGTTAAGTAGTTGCGCAATAAATAGCTTATTTTTTGGACAGTCTAATTGATAATTCTTGATGTAGATCGCGTAGTCTTCGTTCGTTTTGATCAATACGCTGACGCTGATTATTGATTATATAAAATAATAAAATTATTGCTGTGGTTTGTAGTATATCAAATACGCTTAATTCCGATGAGTCGAGTGGTGGGTGATTTATTGAAATATTATAAAGCGGGAATGATCCTACTAATACAACCATAATAATTAGCCAGATAATCAGTTGATGTTTGAAGCGTGTTGCGCTGACTCTACGGAGTTTAAATTGGGTGATTATATTAATGAGAGCTGCTAAGATAATCGGCACATTAAGTAATACAAGAGTAATATATCTCATTCAAATAACTCCGTTAAACGTTGTTTAAATAATCGCTTGACAATATTAATAGCATTCCAGTTGTTTTGTCCCTTAGCTCGAGAATAGTCGGTGTAAATAGCTTTAATTGGATACTCGGCAATATTCATTCCAGACTGTTTGGCACGCCAGATCATTTCAGAACAAAATTCATATCCAGTAGATTTCCAGTCAAGATTATCGATTGCTTTCTGTGAGTAGATTCGTAGACCAGATTGTGAGTCTGTAACGTTAGTCCCGAATAGAACATAAGTAATGAAGCTTAATCCTTTATTTCCTAAAATTTTTGTTTTTGACATGCCGTCACTGTTAATTAGTCGACTACCAATCAATAGATCTGTATTAGAAGTGGAGATTTTTTTAATTCCAGCTAAAACATCTTCTGGGTCATGTTGACCGTCGGCATCCATAGTGGCGGCAATATCATAATTATTTTGTCGAGCGTAGGCGAGGCCGGTTAATGTGGCGCCTCCAGCTCCGGAATTCAATATATGATCAATAACTATTGCGCCGCCTTTTTTAGCTTGCTCAAGAGTGTCATCTTTGGACCCATCGTTAATTAGTATAACGTCAATAGAATATTCTTTTTTAGCCTCTGAAAATATTTTCTTAGATTTTTTAATAACATTTTTTATAACAGGAGCTTCATTGTAGGCAGGAATGATAATACAAACTTTTTTCATATTATTTATTAATTAACCTTGTAAAATAACTACCATATCCAGATTTAGCAAGTGGTTCGGATAGATTTTTTAGCTGATCCTTAGAAATCCAACCGTTATAAAAGGCGATTTTTTCAGGACTGCCAATAATTCTACCAGTTCGTTTTTGGATAACTCTAACGAAGTCGGATGCATCAGTTAAGCTATCAATCGTTCCTGTGTCTAGCCAAACATCTCCATTGTCTAAGGTCTGAACTTGCAATTTACCGCGACGTAAATATTCTGCATTAATGGATGTAATTTCTAATTCTCCTCGAGCTGACGGCTTTACGTTTTTAGCAATCTCTACTACGTCATTATCGTAAAAATATAAGCCGACAACTGCGAAGTGGGATTTTGGGGAAGTTGGTTTTTCTTCAATTGATATTGCCTGATTTTGGTCATCAAATTCAACGACACCATACCTTTCTGGGTCAGATACTTTGTAGGCAAAAACTGTGCCTCCGTCGGGATTTGTGCATTCCCGCAGAGACTCATCTAAACGCTCTCCATAAAATATATTATCTCCCAGTACCAGAGCTACTTTATCGTCACCAATAAAATCTTCACCAATAATAAAAGCTTGCGCCAGACCATCTGGAGTGGGCTGAACAGCGTATTCTAGATTTATGCCCCATTGTGATCCGTTACCAAGAAGCCTCTTGAAGCCGTTTTGGTCATCTGGAGTGGTAATTATGAGAATGTCACGGATTCCCGCTTGCATTAATGTGGTAAGCGGATAATAAATCATTGGCTTGTCATAAATAGGCATTAATTGCTTGCTTATGGCCTGAGTAATTGGCCATAATCGCGTACCCGATCCACCCGCTAAAATTATTCCCTTCATCATATTCTCCTTTGTGTTGTATGATTATATATCTATGATTCGACAGTATCAAGGTTAAACGGTTTTGAGATTAATGGAGGTTGTATTTTTTAGGCGTTGTTTGAGATATATTGCCTTAAATCCTCTTCCCAGTTACGGCTCTCAAATCCTGTAGAGTGCAGTTTATCTAGGCTCATATCGCTATTGAGTGGCCGTGGTGCAACTCCTGGCTTGTTGGCAAAATATTCTGCGGTAGTTGTATTAGAAACGATTAAGTCTTTATGATTAGATAATTCAAATATTTTTCTAGTAATGTCTGCCCAAGAAGCGAGTGGTCCGTCATTTGTTGCATTGTAAGTTCCGAATGGAGCTTTAGTTGACAATAAATGATCTATAATACGCACTAGCTCACTGGTGAACGTTAAGCGACCTATTTGGTCATTAACAACGGTTGGCGAGATGTTTTTTTCCGCCAATCCTAGCATGGTGCGGACAAAATTTTTGCCTTCACCAATTACCCATGTAGACCGAAGTAGATAGAAGCGGTCTAATTGTTCGACCAATAGGTCTCCTGCGGCCTTACTCTGACCATAGACACTAAGAGGGCTAAGTGGCTCGTCCTCCGTGTGGGGTTTTTTGGTTCCGTCGAATACGTAATCGCTGGAAATGTGAACCATTGTCATATCATATTTTCGGCATACCCGAGTAAGGTTAGACACTGCAGATGCATTAACTTTCCAAGACGCTACGCGGCCTTCTTCGGTTTCTGCTCCATCGACATTAGTGAAGGCAGCAGCGTTAAGTATGATATCAATGTTGGACCAGTCAAAAGATTCAACTGATTCTAAGTCTGTGATATCAAGAGTGTCAATGTCAGCAGATTTGGCATTAGGGTATTGTCTTTGTAGGGCTAATCCTAGTTGTCCGTTAGCGCCAATAATGAAAATTTTATTATCGTCCATAATTTTATACCTCCATAGGAATTACATTATTTAATAGTGGATGTGCGGCATCTTTTTCGGAAATAATTGCTTGATCCTTATTGATTGGCCAGTTGATTTTTAGCTCTGGATCAAATAAATTAACAAAAGTATATTTAGCATCTGGGAACCAATGAGCATCAACTAGATACGTGTAGGCTACATTATCATCAAGTGTTTGATAGCCGTTAGCTACACCCTTAGGAACGAAAATTGCCGTACCCGGATTAATCTCGTGCGTGAAAACTCGGCCGAAGCTATCTCCTTTACGGAGGTCACACCAGGCACCGAAAACGCGACCGTTAGCAGTTGATATAAATTTGTTCCAAGGCTCAGCATGAAGTCCACGAGTGGCGCCAGTTTTGTCATTGAAACTGATATTGTTTTGTACGATATCGAACGACGGTAAGCCTAAGGCTTCCATTTTTTCTTTTTGATAATTCTCTTTGAACCAGCCGCGATTGTCGCCATGTACGGGTAATTTAATAACAAATAACCCTGGAATTGACGATTCAGTGACTGTAAGTTCATTGTAGTCAGTTGGGTCAAACATAATTATTGTCCTTGTTTTGCATAAGCTGCTTCAACGGCGTCTTTTTGGGCGCGCCACCAGTCTTCGTGTTCGCGATACCAGTTAATAGTTTGCATTAATCCATCGTGCATGCCGGTTTTATTATCCGTGTATTGCGGTTGCCATCCTAACTCGCGGCGTAACTTGCTGGAATCCATTGCGTAGCGCATATCATGACCTGGACGATCGTTGACATGCTCGTACCAATCTTTACCTTTACCCATTAGCTCACAAATCAATTCAATCACCATCTTATTATTAACGTGATCATTATCTGCGCCAATGATGTAGGTTTCTCCTAGAACGCCTTTTTCTAGGATTAAATGAACCGCTGAGTTATGATCATCGACATGAATCCAGTCGCGAACTTGCTCGCCGGTGCCATAAAGTTTTGGCTTGATGTCACTTAAAATATTGGTAATCTGACGCGGAATAAACTTTTCAATATGTTGGTATGGCCCGTAATTGTTAGAGCAGTTTGAGATAGTTGCTTTAATACCAAAACTACGAATCCAGGCACGAACTAGCATGTCGCTGGAAGCTTTAGTACTAGAGTAGGGGCTGGAAGGCTTGTATGGAGTGTCTTCTGTGAAGCGATTTGGATCATCAAGCTCTAGATCACCAAAAACCTCATCAGTTGAGATGTGATGTAGTCTCTTATTATGTTTTCGAATAGCCTCTAGAATGGTATATGTGCCAATTATATTTGTTTCAACAAATGGCCATGGATTACGTAAAGAATTATCATTGTGACTTTCGGCGGCGAAGTGTACAACTATGTCATTTTCAGCGACTAATTTGTCTATTAATTCGGCGTCACAAATATCGCCTTCTACGAATGTAATTTGGTCAGCTACAGTTTCCAAATTAGCACGATTTCCGGCGTAGGTTAATTTGTCAATAACAGTGACTTCATATTCTGGCTTGTGTTTTACGGTGTAATGCACAAAATTCGAGCCAATGAATCCCGCGCCTCCCGTGACTAGCATCTTTGTCATAAGTATAGTATATCAGGTATAATAGAGAAGTTATAGAGGAGGATATTATGAAAGTTGTAATTGTTAGCGGCTATTTTAATCCATTACACGGTGGGCATTTAGATATGATTGAAGCAGCTGCAAAAATGGGTGATTATTTGATTGTAGTGGTGAATAACGACAAACAGCAATTGCTAAAAAAAGGAAAAATTATCCTTAATGAAGAAAATCGACTCCGCTTAATGCGAGCATTAAAAGGCGTGGATCAGGTGATGCTTTCTATTGATGAGAATCCTCCGGTTACAGAAACCTTAGAAATGATCGCTCGGCAATATCCGGGATGTCAATTGGTGTTTGCAAATGGTGGCGATAGATCGGCACCGGAAGTTGTTCCAGAGCGTGATGTTTGCGAAAAGTACAACATTGAAATGGTCTATGGAGTTGGCGGCTCAAATAAAGCAGACTCGTCTACTCGAATTAATCAAGCTACTGGACAGGAAAGCTAATCTCAGCTTTTCCGACCATATTTTTCATATACAGCCAAAGTTTGCTCGGCCATGCGCTGCCATGAAAATGTCTTAACGTGTTTCTTGCCTTTTTTAACGAGTTCATTGCGTAACTTATCGTCAGATAAGATGTCGTCAATTGATTTTGCTATATCCTCGACACTGAAAGGGTCAAAATAGCGAGCAGCATCGCCGTGAGTTTCTGGTAGGCAAGTAGCTGTGCTCGAAGCGACTGGCGCTCCGTGTAGCATTGCCTCTAATCCCGGCAGACCAAATCCTTCACTGAGCGAAGGGAAGCAATAAACTGCCGTATTTTCGTACATCCAGCGCAATTGCTCGTCTGATATAAAGCCGGTAAACACGACGTTTTTAATTCCACGCTCATTTACATATGTCTCGTGGCGAGCGTAATTACTGTCTTTTTTACCAGCCAAAGCCAGTGTTAAATCTGGATATTTTTTCTGCAACAAGGCAAAAGCGTCAATTAGCCGTCGAAGGTTTTTATGTGGTGTTGGTCTACCGATATACATAATGAATTTTTTACCAATCAACTCGTCAACAGGTTCGTTGCCTTTTGGTAACTCATCCGCAGATTCCAAAGTTACAGTAATTTTCTCTGGGTTTACGCCGGTGAATTTAATCAAATCATTTTTTACGAAGTTAGAAATTGTGATGATATGCGAAGATTTTTTCGCAACTTTTTTATTGACCCATTTGTAAATTTGCTGCTTAATCCAGAAAACGACAGGATTTTTATCAGGATTTTTGAAGCGAACAGTGGTTAAATCTTGCATTGTAGTAACAACTGGGCTGGAATTATACCAAACAGGCTGCTGAACCATCGCAAAATGAACTAAGTCTGGATGGAGACTTTCAAGTTGTTTTTTAAAGCCGATTTGCTCGGCGAAAGTGTATTCTTTGTAGGGACAAATGACTTTTTTAAAGCGCGGATTGCTCGGCTGCCAACTATCAAAATCCTTTGGCTTGAGCAGAATAACATAATCGTTTTTATTATCAATTTTCTGCAAATAATGAATCA
>ENA-OWNK01000434-OWNK01000434.1-metagenome-genome-assembly--contig:-NODE-434-length-19863-cov-23.276000_pt1 | contig 19863 bp, 20 predicted proteins | sample MGYA00245343_ERZ651121 | MGnify/ENA primary metagenome ERZ651121 (study PRJEB26857, sample SAMEA4031775) | metagenome | biome: human; feature: oral; material: saliva | place: Philippines | collected 2014... | reverse complement strand
CTAGCTCCTCTGACGAAGCAGTTCGCTTGACTCCACCTCGTATCTTCTCCTTGGAACAAGCTCTTGAGTGGATCAACGATGACGAACTCGTTGAAGTAACACCTGAAAGCATTCGTATGCGTAAAACAATCCTTGATCGTAACGCACGTGCGAAAGCAGCTAAAAACAAAAAATAATATCCTTAGCGATATAAGACGGCGCTCCCTTGGGGGCGTCGTTTTTATATTGTAAAAATATAAGAGCTATTCTATGCATAGTATATATATCAGGAGTTATCAGGATCTAAGTAAACTTTTTTACAAGAATGACATCTTAAGATATTCCTATTTATTATATACATATGAAAAATAGATGATAATCTTATCATTTATGATTAATTGCTATATAGAGCTTTGTATATATTGAGTTTGCATAATGCCTTGCTAATAGGGGTATCGGTATATACGAAATATCCATGTCGATGTATAATAATAACAAGTTTGTTGAAATCAATTATTGATTATGGAGGTTCTTATGAATAAGAGACTTTTAGCTTCTTTATTTGCTGTAGGTTTAGCTGCAGGCTGTGTGTGCTCTTCCGTTGATGCGCATGGCGTATTCTTCGCAAATCGTTTAGACGAAAAAGCATTAGTACTTGGCGAAGGTCCTGTTGATGATGCGTATAGCCCAGAAATGGTAAAAAGCATCATTGGTTTAGATAACAATGGTATGGTAATTCCTGTACAAGTTATTAAACATGAAAAAAATGTAGCAGTTGTACCAAATGATAAATTGGGTATTACAGTAACTAACTTTGACTATGGTTACTGGACAAAAGATAAAGATGGCAAAACTGTACATAAACCAATTACAGAAGTACCTGGTGCTCAAAAAAGTACACATGCCATTAAATATGATGTTCACTACTGGAATGCAGAAGCAAAACCTTTCAACAATAAAGATGCTTTCATCCAAATTATTCCATCCGTTAACCCATTAACACTTAGAAAAGGTGATACATATGAAATCCAAGTCTTGAAAGACGGCAAACCATATGCAAATGCACCTTTAATCAAAGACGTAATTAACGATCTTACTAATGAAAGCAAAGCTGATGAAAACGGTAAAGCAACTGTTACGGTAAGCGCTAATGGCCTTAACGTTGTAGGTGTTGAAGTAGGCTTCCCAACTCAAATTAAAGGGGAACAAAATAAATACTTCAGCGCATTGTCCTTCATCATCAATCCTGAATAATAGTGTGTACTATTTAATGAGTGTGTAGAAAAAAGACCTCCTAAGTTGGACTTAGGGGGTCTTTTTGTCATTTTAGAAACGATGCGTAATGTGAGAGTGCCTAGACTAGGTAAAAGGAGAGATTATTATGAAATTACATCGTCATCTATCGGCTGTGATGGCTGCATTAGTTTTGACAGGTATATCGTATACTGCTATGGCTACAGAAATTACTGCTACCAGTGATAAAGCAGAAGAGTTGCTCGGATTAACAATGGGTTCGCCGACACAAACGCAACCTGAGGTTAAGCATATTACAGATAGTTTAACAGTTAATGTACATGGTAAAAGTTTAACAGAGACTGGTAAAAGTAAGAATGTAACTGGTATCTATAATGGATTTGGGTCCCAATTAACAGTAGATAAAGATCTTATTGTACGACTAAAGAATGATGCACCAGCATCTAAAAGAGAGCTTGGTCATTATTATATGAGCGCTGTCTATGCTGGGTACGGTGGCAAAGTGCCAAGACTTAGCAAGGATAATCCTGAGAGAGACTATGGAGATACGAATATACATGTGAAAGGTAATGTAGATATTGATGCTATCGGTGTAGGCTTACAAGCTAATCAACGAGGCCATATTATCGTTGATGGTGGCGGTCGTATCATTACACATCCGTTAGAAACATCTGATACCTATTCTGTAGTAGCGGAAGAAGGCGATGTGTACGTAAATGCTGGTTCCGATGGTAAACACCCAGGCTCTAAAGAATTAGTTGCCGTTGGCAATGTAGGTTTAATCGACAAGGATTATGGACGTGACCCAAACCATAATGAAGAACCGACGAATGTAGGTCTAGCTTTCACAACACCAAACTCTAGCCTCACCGGTGCTGTATTAAATGAATATGCGGAAAGCAATAAAAATCCTCATAATTCTGGTGCCGATATTTACCTACAAAATGGTGCTACTTGGAATAATGAGTGGATTGGTAAGGAGCGCCCTACACCTAAAAAAGAACGTCCATCAGGGGATAATGCAGCATATCTATATAAGGGCAGTAAGGTTCGCAATCTTGTAGGTGGTGTTAATCCAACTGCAGCAGGGAATATTCATCCTATCGATGCTCGTCCTATTACGATTCAAAATTATAGCGGCTATGTGAATGCCATTTATAAATCCGGCGTACCAGCAAGTGAAGTAGGAAAAGGGCAAATTGTAGTTGAACATGCAGCGGATAATAGCCATATTACCGTTCAAGGCGACCATTCCGGTAATACCATTAATGATGCAAGTTATAAAAAGGAAATACAAGCATTAGCTAATAAATTACAATATACTGGCAATGATAAGAAGCTTAGCACAACAGTTCAAATTAATGAAGGGATTACTAGCCCTGGTGCTGTTGCAGAACTAGGTGCAGATCACTTTGATGCCCAAGGGCATCTCGTTGTAGACGATACAACAAAGATTGCTCGAGGCAGTGAATCCTCATTGGTGAGTGGTACAAAATCTGCCCTTACATCGACCGCTATGGCATGGAAGAATAACACTAATGATTTACAACGCCGATTAGGAGATCTTCGTCTAGCTAATACAAACCAAGGTGTATGGGCAAAATACATCGGAGGTAAATCTAAAATTACAGACGGTGCAGATGCGCATATGACCTATAATGGGGTACAAGTTGGTTACGACCATAAATCATCTAATGGTTGGATTTTCGGTGGCGCCATTGATTATAGTACATCTAGTAATTCTTATGCTAACGGTAATGGTGATGGCAAACTTGGTGGTATCGCCGTTTATGGGACAAAACAACATGACGATGGACATTATTTAGATATTATTGCTCGTGGTAACAGATTATCTAATGACTATAACCTATACTCCGTTAGTGGCCAACGATTGAATGGTAATTATCATACTTACGGTACATCCTTGAGTGCTGAATATGGTAAACGCATTAAGAAACAAAATGGATTCTACATCGACCCTAGTGTAGAATTTATTGTAGGCCGTTTAAAAGGCGTATCCTATGATGCAGCTATTGCAGGCGGTGGCTCTATGCATGTGAAATCTGACGCTGTTAACTCTGCTGTAGGTAGACTCGGTATTGGTATTGGGAAAGAAACAGAAAAATCTAATATCTTTGCCAAATTAGCGTTGGCTCATGAATTCTCTGGTAAGGTAAATACTACATACTCCGCACCAGGAAATCCAATAGTACAAACAACAGTAGACTTGAAGGATACTTGGCTCGATGCTGAAATTGGCGGATCCTGGAGCGTACGACCTAGCACATATCTATATGGTACATTCACCAAAAACTTTGGTGCTACTATAGATAATACATGGCGTATTGATGCTGGGGTTAGACATAACTTCTAATTGAATAAATGAAAACTCTGTAGTTGCCTGTAGATAAGGTGCTACAGAGTTTTTTTATATAAAAGTGTCTATGTGAATTATTCGTATCGGCCAATAGGCAAATATCAACGGGCTTGCTATGATGGTCATACTTTAACAATTTGGTATATCTATGTTAGTATATAAAGGCTAGTTAATATGTAACTTCTTAAGTAAGAGTTAGGAGGATATAATATGAAAGTTCTAATCGTAAATGGTAGTAGCCATGTCAATGGTACAACAATGCAAGCTATACAAGAGGTGCAAAAGGTATTCAATGAAGCCAATGTAGATACAGAGGTCATTCAGCTGGGCAATAAACCTATTCGTGATTGTATTCAATGCGGTTATTGTTTTGAACATGGTGAATGTGTATTCAAGGATGATGATGTAAATTCCTTCGTAGAAAAAGCGAAGGATGCAGATGGCTTTATCTTTGCAACACCTGTATACTATGCACATCCGAGTGGCCGTATTTTATCCTTCTTAGATCGCGTGTTCTTTAGTGCAGAAAGTGTAAAGCCAAATCCATTTGCCTTTAAACCAGGTGCATCTATCGCCGTAGCTCGTCGCGGTGGTACAACGGCTTCCTTTGATGTACTCAATAAATACTTTGGTATTTCTCAAATGCCAATTGCAGGCTCTACATATTGGAATATTAGCCATGGTCTAGTAGCCGAAGATGCTAAACAAGATGAAGAAGGTATGCAAACAATGCGCAACTTGGCGAGAAATATGATTTGGATGATGCGTAGCTTTGCTGTAGCTAAGGAGCAAGGTGTGCCATATCCAGATACAGATAAAGAGAAAAAAGTATCTACGAACTTTGTGCGTTAATAACTTATCGATTGTTGAGTTACTAGAGGAGTTATGATGGTTAAGGTTTTATTCATATGTCACGGTAATATTTGTCGTTCAACGATGGCAGAATTTTATATGAAGCATATCGTTGCAAAAGCTGGACTCAGCGATTCTATTTATGTTGAATCTGCAGCTACATCTCGTGAGGAGATAGGAAACGATACTCACTATGGGACTAAACAAAAATTAGATGAAATGGGGATTCCTTATACGCGTCGTAAGGCTCGTCAAGTAACCTTTGATGACTATCATAATTTCGACTATCTCATTGTCATGGACGAAAATAATGCACGAAATTTAAAACGTATCATTGGTGATGATGTAGATTCTAAGGTGTACAAGGCTATGTCTTTTGTTGGTGAAAGCCGTGATGTAAAGGACCCTTGGTATACAGGAAACTTTGACGAAACCTATGACGATGTAAGTCGTAGTTGTGATGCTCTATTAGAGTTAATTAAAGAGAATCTGTAATAAAAATAACCCCTAATATTAGTTGCTATACAACTTAATATTAGGGGCTTTTATGTATAAACCTAGTACCCATATATACTTTATACTATCGAACCATAGCGTAATATGGTATAATTTTTAGGTATTCATGCGCCTATAGCTCAGGGGATAGAGCGCCGGTCTCCGGAACCGGGTGCGCAGGTTCGAATCCTGCTAGGCGCACCAATTAAAAGGCTTCTCGAATTTCGAGAAGCCTTTTTGTTTACTATCTATATTTATTACACTGAATTCCCCTAGATTTAAATTCATTCATGAGTATATCTATTGATTTATCAATGGTTTCTTCATTAGTTATATATACCATCTTTTTATAATAGACCGTACCATCAAATTCTATCCAACGACTTGTCGTACCATTTAGTTTGCAAATCTTCATTCTGCCAGCCCAGCTTCCCATGCTGCGGAATTTTTTGCCCTTAGAGAAGCGTACTTCTCGAATATCTTTTAATTTATAGGTTCTTTTCATTAATCCAAGGCCTATAGAGACTTGATCATCTGTAAAATAAAGAAGTTTATAACGGTCTTCTGGAGACATGGATTTAATTATAGATAGGTTATAAGTAGCAAAAACTACAGCAATAGCTATCAATATAAACATTAGTATTATCATATAGCTTCCCATACTTTCAAGGCCTCCTTTTCTCTATTATAATAAATATAAGTAATGTATGAAATACGGTGTATAGTTAACTTTGAAGAGTTGTTTGTATTTAGTGATGGGAGAGAAAAATGGACATACATGCACGAACTACTAAATGGAGTAAAGGCATATCTGAGATGGATGTATTATCCTTTGCTGAGAAGGAAATAGTTTGTAACAGGGTAGCCAAGCAATTGTTCGTTTTCTGTGCTACGATAGCTACTTTAATACTGATTGCAATTATAGCGGGTATGTTTGAATATCCATGGCTTCTAGATCATATGACGAATACAGCAAATACAGTGAGCACCGCTCATTCTCAAGCAGGACGATCAGGTGGTACCATGACCAGTTTGTCCTATATGATATTTGTATTAGCAGCTATGCTGATACCTACAATGGGGGTATTTTACACTATCAAAAAACCTTTACTTAAAAGGGAAACAAGAAAATTAGTAGAGAAGAAACTAGCGGATGCTTCTAGTACAGATGATGTACTGACATCGGTATATTGGGCTTTTTCTAATCAAGAATATGGTAGTGATGATGCTTTCACCAAAGATATTATTTATTATATACCGGACAATAAAGATAACTGGAATCCTAATGGCATTGCTATTAATAATCGTAAGGTATGTATCGTTTATGAAGCGTTCATCACAGGCTCTGAACAACTACGAAGTAATGAGCATATTGTTGACGTAACTGATTTGGATGAAGAGAATCGAATTGATGGTGTATTTCAAACCGATATTAAAGTCGAGTTAAGCGCAGAAAATAGAAGATATTTTACTAATGTAGAGCTATTAAGAAAAATTCATAACCAAATTGCCAATAAAATAGAAGAGGGACAAGATTGTTTTGAAGGATTAGAATATGTAGAAACAGTAGATAGAATGCCAGTATATCGAGTTATGATTGGTGACTAATAGATCCATATCATTTCATGAATAAAAATTTATATTGGTTATCTTTGAAAAACGTGAACAAGAAGCACAAGCCAAGAGAGAAGAACGCCTTAAACAAGAGCGTGAAGCTGCTTCTAATGATGAGAGTGTAAAGACTGAAGAGAAAACTGATACAGAGGCACCTAAAACAAATGATGTATCTAGTTCAGTAGAGAAAAAAGAAGATAAATAATTGTATAACACAACTATAGAAATGCGTATAGGAAATCATTATTAAAGTGATAGAGAAACCTCCACTCCAATGAGTGGAGGTTTTTCTATTCAGCGCTATATAGGAGCTGTGTTGTAGATAGGAATTCAACATAGAATGTTATATTTAATAGTATCGAAATAATAAGTGAATGTGATTTGGGTAACACATTTTATTTTGAGAATGATGTACAATAAGAATGTCCTTATGAGAATCTGAACATCCTAGCTGGAACACTAGGCATAGGACGTACTGAACAATATATATATTTTATAAACATTATTAATACACTAAAATCTATCAATGCTCTTGGTAGGGGCAGTGATACAGAGGAGATAGAATGACAAATACAATACAAGAGCTCGTAGTCAACGAAGCTTGGCGCGATGAGCAAGATGCGTGGAATAACCGTTCCAATTATTTTGTAGAAATGCATAATCGAGAGGATCGTAAGGCGCAGGTTACAGAGTTTTTATCCTTCTTGAAGGATGAAAATCTTTTGCCCCCTAAAGGCGGTTGTACCCTTGATATTGGTTGTGGTGTATGTGACTATGCGTTAGGATTGGCTCGTGAAGGCCATAAGGCAACCGGTATAGATTTATCTGATGGTATGATTCGTGGTGCTAAACAATTAGCAGAGGCAGAAGGTTTAGATCTTAGCTTGTATATTGCACCGTGGTCTGATGAAACTCGCCGTGAACTAAAATGGGATAAAACCTTTGATTTAACATATAGTATTTTTTGCCCTATCATGTTTGATGTAGAAAACATTCGCGCCATGCATAAATCAAGTAAGGACAAATGCTTGTGGATCGCTTTTAGTGAACGCAGTGATGAAACGGTAGATATGTTATCTGAACATTTCTTTGGTCGCGATTCATTCCCTTGGGATGGTAAGATGAAAGCATGTTTAGATGTTATCCATGAAATAGGGCATAATGTAAAAGTGACTTATAAAACAGTGCCTGAAACAGAGGTTATGAGCCTTGATAAAGCGGTTAATTACTTTGCTATGCGACTTCATAATAATACATGGGGCGATATAGAAGATATGAAAGTAGAAATTAGAAATCTCATTGAACCATTAGCCATTAATGGAGAAATCCATAATAAAACGGTTGATAAAGTGGCGTGGGTATCATGGTCTGTGAAATAGGAGGGTAGTATGACAGTTGATGAAAAACGTAAGTTAGAACTAAAAACTATGTACCAAATTATTGGCATCTATTGTCATAATAAGCATCATACTCCTAAGGGGCAGCTATGTGAGGCTTGCGAGCAGGTTTGGGAATATGCGGAGCATCGTATTGATGCATGTCCTCATATGGAAAGTAAAACATTCTGTAGTGTATGTAAAACTCATTGCTATGCACCTAATTATCGTGAAAAAATCCGTGAAATTATGCGTTATGGTGGACCAAGAATGTTATTTGTATCACCGATCCAAGTCATTAGACATATGTATCTTGAATGGAAAGACAAAAAAAGAGGCTAGCTATGCTAGCCTCTTTTTTAATGGTTTTATCACGTTTTTATGTAATAATCTTATGCGATTGCTTTGTCCAATACAGCTTTGATTAATACTTTTGTTTGGTCATAGCTTTCACCAGGTTGAGCCTCATATTGTTTGTCGAGGTCGAACCATAAGTTTGGATAATACTCATAAGGGTGAGTTTTGAAGAGCTCATGAGCGTCTTGATCTTCAACCCAGTTGATATGAATGTCTGCATATGCAGGGTTTTCTGCAACAAGTTCATCGATAGCACGGAATGCATTTGCACAATAAGGGCAACCGTTTAAGTGGAAACCTAAGATTTCTTTCATGGTTTTACAGTCCTTTCCAGACAAAATTAATATATATTTCTATGATTTGAGATTTATTACATACTCATGTACCACAACATGTGGTACACTACTGAGTATAACACATCTATATAAGATATTCAATTTTTTAGATATATCGAATGAGAATATTGAGAATGCGATATGCATTTTTTACATAGTTAAGGAGGCACCTATGATTTCAGGCGCAGCATATGTGGTGAAGGCCCTTCAAGAGGAGCAGGTAGATATACTATTTAACTATCCTGGGGCAGCAACCATTGATATCATGGATGAATTATATAAACAAGATAAGGTAAAAGTGATTTTGCCACGTCATGAGCAAGCATTGGCTCATGCAGCAGATGGTTATGCTCGCAGTACAGGTAAAGTAGGGGTGTGCATGGTAACCTCTGGACCAGGTGCTACAAACCTTGTGACAGGTATTGCTACAGCATACGCTGATAGTGTTCCCCTTGTTTGTATTACAGGTCAAGTAGACTTGGGCCTCATGGGTAATGACGCATTCCAAGAGGTGGATACAGTAGGTATTGTGCGCAATATCTGTAAATATGCTGTTACCGTTCGTGATCGTAAAGAGCTAGGGCGTATTTTGAAAGAAGCATTTTATATTGCCCGTACTGGTCGTCCTGGTCCTGTAGTGGTGGATGTTCCTAAAAACATTCAAAAGGCTATGGGCTCTGATGAGTATCCAACAGAAGTCAATATTCGTGGCTATAAACCTAATACAACAGTTCACGTAGGACAAGTAAAAAAAGCATGCTCTATTATCAGCAAGGCTAAACGACCACTATTCTTATTAGGCGGTGGCGTTAGCATTAGTGGTGCTAACGACCTCATGATGAAGCTAGTAGAAAAAACAGGCATTCCTGTTGTAACTACATTGATGGGTAAAGGTGCTATCGATAGTCGACATCCTTTATATCTCGGCAATATTGGTATTCATGGTGGCTATGCACCGAATGTGGCACTCACTGATTGTGATGTAATGATTTCTATTGGTACACGCTTTAACGACCGTATTACAGGCAAGTTAAGTACCTTTGCACAAAATTGTAAGATTATCCATATTGATGTTGATGCAGCATCTATTTCTAAAAATATTAAGGTAGATATTCCGATTGTAGCAGATGCTAAATTAGCTATTGAAAAATTATTAGAATATATTGAACCTCATGATCTTGGTGAATGGCCTGCACAATTACAACAACTTAAGGCTGACCGCCCTGTTACACAAGCTGGTGAAGAAGGCTTAACACCTCAAATTGTTATTGACTATATTAATAACCACTATGCACGACCTATTGTTGCTACTGATGTAGGACAAAATCAATTGTGGACTACTCAGTTCCTCGAAATTAAAGGACAACACCAAATGTTGACATCTGGTGGCCTTGGCACGATGGGCTATGGGTTCCCAGCGGCGTTAGGGGCTCAAATTGGCAACCCTGATAAACGAGTATTTGCTATCTGTGGTGATGGTGGTGTACAAATGAATATCCAAGAATTTGCCACAGCTATGCATTACCGTTTACCTGTAACTCTCATCATTTTGAATAATGGCTTCCTTGGTAATGTACGGCAATGGCAACAATTGTTCTACGATAAACGATATGCGTGTACTAATTTGTTGATGGATGAAAGCTCTATTGTGACGCGTGATATGATCGATAATGATGAGTTTGAATATGTTCCAAACTTTGTACAATTGGCAGATGCTTATGGTGCTAAAGCTATGCGTATCACGAAGGTAGAGGATATTGAAAAAGGGTTCCAATTGGCAGATACTTTCAAAGATGGTCCTACATTACTTGAGTTCATCATTCCAACGGAGCTCAATGTATTGCCAATGGTACCAGCTGGCAAATCTTTAAGCGATATGTTATTAAAGGATAAAAAATAGGAGGGGCTATGGAATTACATATGGAAAAACGCTGTATTTCAGCGTATGTAGAGAACCAAATCGGCGTATTGGCTAAAATTTCAGGCCTCTTCGCAGGTAAAAATTATAATCTTGATACATTGACTGTAGGGGAGACAGAAGATCCTACCATGTCCCGTATGACCATTGAGCTTACATGTGACGATTTGACATACGAACAAATCATTAAACAGCTTAATCGCAGTGTAGAGGTAATTAAGGTTATCGACTTTACGGATATGCCGATTACAAAGAAAGAACTATTGTTTATTAAGGTGAACAGTTGCAAAGAAGCAGATAAACAAGAAATCTTCCGCATTGCTCAAACCTTTGACTTGTTGGTAGTTGATTATAACCGCAAATCTGTTCTCGTACAATGTGTAAAAACAGTATCCAAAAATAACGATATGATTGCTCTATTTAAAGATATGTTTGTTAATCGTATTGAAGTTGTACGCGGTGGTAGCGTAGCTATCGAAGCACTATCTACACCTGATAGATAAGTTTTAACTCTAATTATTCTAAATCTATTTTTGGAGAATAATGATCTAAGACTAGTAGTGATTTAGAATGGATACAACTGAATATGATATAATATTTATATCGACCATTATTGATATAGAGACCTTGGTTGTATGCCAAGGTCTTTTTATATAGGAGGTACTATGAGTTTATTAGATGATATTTTAGCCCATAATAAAGAATATGTAGAAGATCAAAATACAGGTTATGTAGAAACAGATACAAAATGCAGTAAGATGCCTAGTCGTGAAATGGCTATTGTTACATGCATGGATACACGTCTTGTGAACTTCTTAGAAGATTCTATGGATATTGGCCGTGGTGAAGCAAAAATTGTAAAGACTGCTGGTAACTGTATTACAGGTCCCTTTGATGGTGTTGTACGTAGTTTACTTGTTTGTATTTATGAGCTAGGCGTTAACGAAATCTTTATCATTGGTCACCACGAATGTGGTATGGCAAAAACTACGGCAAAAGATTTAACAGAAAAAATGTTGGCTCGTGGTATTGCACCAGAAGCGATTCATATGGTCTGTAAAGAAATGGAACGCTGGGCAGATGGATTTACACACCCTGCTGAAAATGTAGAAGATACTGTAGACGAATTACGTATGAATCCTTTGATTCCGAAAGACGTACCTATTCACGGTCTTATCTTCCATCCTAGAACAGGTGAAATTGAAGTCATCGTTAATGGCTATACACAAATGAAGCAATATTACGAAAAATAGTAGGTAAATCTTATTTGACTTAAAGTTAAGTGTAAGTTTTATAATGTGTTCATATTAAATATTAGTCAAACAGTTTAGTTAATAAAGGAATTATATGAACAAAAAAAGATTAATTATATCCTTACTAGCTATTATTACCGTGGTTGCTGCTACTGTAGGTAGCTATGTATATAGGGATACTATATACAGTCGAATTGCTCGGACTGCAGCTGTTGTGAGTGGTCAAGAGATAAAACCGCTCCTTGATTCTGAAAGCCGTTATATTCGACAAATCGTAGCTCAAGATAATAGCACAAGCCGAACCATAATGTGGCAATCAGATAATAGCGAAGCTGATGCGGTAATAGAGTATCGTCTAGAGGGCGCTGAAAAGTCCCGAACGATAGGCGCTACAGATAAAGCTTTTACCGATGATGGTAGTACTACCTATATTCATGAGGCCACATTGACAGGTTTGACACCTAATACTAAATATGAATATCGCGTAGGTTACGGTACAGATCGCCGTAGTGATTGGTACCGTCTGGAAACGGCTGGTGCTAGTGTATATGATGTGCTTATCTATCCAGATTCTCAATCAGGGGATTATTCTCAGTGGGAAGAGATTGTAAAGGACTCAGCACTACGCAATCCTAGGACTGCTCTGTATATTAGTATGGGTGACCTTGTAGATAATGGGGAGCAAGCCTATCAATGGCGTACATGGCTTAACTCTATTAAACCGTTAAGTGCTAATGTGCCGTTAGCAACGACTTTAGGCAATCATGAGATGTATACATTAGATTGGAAAATGCGCGAGCCTTATGCGTATTTGAATTACTTCGCAGTACCGCCTAATGGAAATGAAATTTTTAATCGTCGTTATTATTCCTATGACTTCGGTGATGTTCATTACGTTGTATTAGATACGATGTTATATGAAAGTAATCATGAGGATAATCATGATACGCATCATCCAGATTTGTACGATGTACAGGTTCGGTGGTTACGCCAAGATTTAATGGCTAACACTAAAAAATGGACCGTCGTTCTTATGCATAGAGATCCATTCCAATATGCCTTTGATCGCCCAGGTGCAAATAGAGCTGTAGGTTTTGATGACGAAGGCGTATTATTTATGCCTATCTTTGATGAGTTTAATATAGACTTAGTTCTGTCAGCTCATTTACATTCCTATCGTAATAGAGGGCATGTGCGCAATTTTGATCGAGATCCATCTGGTCCTCTTTATATCCTTACTGGAATCGCAGGTGATGCTCGCCGTCCTAAGTGGAAAGAGCATCCACTAGATGTATATGTTGCGCCAGATCGTGACAAGAATAACTATATGACTATGACTGTTACACCAAATAAATTGATTGTAAAAGCATTCTTGCCTGATGGTACACAGCTCGATGAATCAGTCATTGAAAAATAAGATTATAATAATAAATAAGACGAAATAGCGAAAAGACACCTTCTTTAAAAGGTGTCTTTTTGTTTTTATACTAAAATAATATTAGCCATATATTAATTATTTTTATGAAAAATCTCCTAAGAATGTAATATATTAACGTTAAGTTTACAGTTCTATGACTAAAATTAATTTGTAATATATCAAATAAAAATACATAAATTGCGTATAAATACTTGTGGTTTATGATTTGAGGTATTATAATACGTACATAGGTTATAAAAATACACAAAATATGTATAAATAATACATTATGTGTATAAAGGAGATACAGTAATGAATACATTACAAGATTTAATTAAACAATATGCCTCACAATATATAGAACAAGTTATAGCATGGCGTCGACATATTCATAGGCATCCAGAGTTATTTGGTGAAGAGCAAAATACGTCTTTATTTATTCAAAAGGTTCTCACCGAACTAGGGATTCCTTTTGTAAATGATATTTCTGATTATGCAGTAATCGGCAAGATCGAAGGAGCTCATACAGGTCCCGTTATTGCATTGCGTGCCGATATAGATGCATTACCCATTCATGAGGAAACAGGTTTACCATTTGCCTCCCAAAATAAAGGTGTTATGCACGCTTGTGGACACGATAGCCACATAGCGATTTTGCTTGGGGCCGCAGCCATTTTACAGTCTATAAAAGACCAATTGCACGGCACTGTAAAGCTCGTATTTCAACCTTCGGAAGAAGAGGCTTTATTCCCAGGTGCTCAAGGTATTGTAGATAGCGGTATCCTCGATGACGTAGATGAGATATATGGTCTTCATGTGTGGCCTCAATTGCCAGTGGGAACTGTAGGGCTTAAAAAAGGTAATCTCATGGCTGCATCCGATCACTTCCTCGTACACATTAAAGGGAAGGCTACTCATGGTGCGGAACCTCACAATGGGATAGACGCCATCGTGGCTGCTGCAAACTGGATTGTTAATGTAGAGTCCATGGTGGCTCGTGAAACGAATCCAATGGAGAATCTTGTGTGTACTATCGGTGTCATCAATGGTGGTGACCGATATAACGTAGGCTGTGGTGATGTGTATCTAGAGGGCACTTGCCGTACCTATGAACCAGAAAAACGGGATTATATTGAGCGACGATTAGGTGAAAGCTTACAGGCGCTTGATGTGATGTTTAAAACAGAAAGTACTTTAGATTATAAACGTGGTCATGGTGCTACTATTAATCATCCAGAAGCTATCGATTATGCTACATCCATCGTAGAAAAATATATAGGAAAACAAGCAGTAGTACATCCTGAATTCCCGTCTATGGCGGCAGAAGATTTCTCCGCATATCTTCATAAAATTAAAGGTGCCTTCCTTTGGCTAGGCACAGGCTTTGAAGGAAATCCTGCCTTACATAATGCATGCTTTACTATTGATGAAGACATATTAGAACCAGGTATTACTATGATGGCAGCATTAGCAGCGGAATTATTACAAGAAAAATAGTTAAACAAGTAGTTTGAAATAAGAGGTTATCATGAAGAGTTTACAACATACATCATTTAAAACAATGCTTCAATACACACCAGAAGAAATTAAATACTTCTTGGACTTGGCAGCAAAATTAAAAGCCGATAAAAAAGCAGGCAAAGAAATCAAAACATTAGTAGGTAAAAACTTTGCATTAATTTTTGAAAAAGACTCTACACGGACACGTTGTGCCTTTGAAGTAGGTGCTGCGGATCAAGGTGCTCATACGACATATCTTGGCCCTACAGGTTCCCAAATGAATAAAAAGGAATCCTTAAAAGATACAGCTCGTGTTCTAGGATCTATGTATGATGCTATCGAGTTTAGAGGTTTTGATCAAGCCGATGTAGATACATTAGCTGATTATTCTGGCGTACCTGTTTGGAATGGCCTTACCGATATGGATCATCCTACACAAACATTAGCGAATTTTTTGACGCTTCAAGAAAATATTGATAAACCATTGAATGAAATCTCCTATGCTTATGTGGGTCATGGTCAATCTAATATGTGTAATGCCTTAATGAGTGGCGCCGCTAAAATGGGTATGGACTTTAGACTTATCGGACCTAAACAATACTGGCCAGCCGGTCCATTCTATGAAGAATGTTTGAAGGTTGCAAAAGAAACAGGTGCTACCATCACATGTACAGATAACGTAGCTGAAGGGGTTAAAGGCTTAGATGTAATTTATACAGGTGTATGGGTAACTATGGGTGATACATACGATATGTGGGAAGAACGTATCAATACGTTTAAACCATTCCAAGTTAACGCTGAAATGATGGCATTAACAGGTAATCCAAATACCAAATTCTGTCACTGCTTGCCAGCATTCCACAATACAGAAACACAAGTAGGTAAAGATATCTTTGAACGGTTTGGCATGAATGGTATTGAGGTAACGGAAGAGGTATTTGAAGGTCCAAATTCCTTAGCCTTCCAAGAAGCAGAAAATCGTCTCCATACTATCAAAGCTGTTATGGTTGCTACATTTAGTGACTATCCTTTGAAATAATTTCATCTCCCTAGAAGGTGATGAATCGTATAGTTTGTTTCCTATTTATAATCGCTGAAAGTAATAACTGAGAATTGAATAAATAGGTGTGAGTCACCAATAGGTGAGAATTGAGGTTTACTATGACACCCTATAAAGTATTTATTGTCGGTCATGAAGGCACAACAGGTTTAAGAATTCATGAACGGTTATCCGATAGAAAAGATATAGAGCTATTAGCTACAGCTGATGAGGATCGTAAAAATGTGGAGGCTATTAAAGAGGTAGCTAAAGAGGCAGATATTGTATTTCTCTGCTTGCCTGATGTGGCATCTAAAGAAATCATGGCTGCTATCGGTGAATTACCATGTAAGGTAATTGATACATCGACTGCCTTTAGAACGGCTGCTGATTGGGCTTATGGCTTCCCAGAACTCGGTGCGGATTATAAAACAGCCATCGCTACTAAAAAACATATTGCTAACCCTGGTTGTCATGCGAGTGGGATGATTGCTTGTATTGCACCTCTTGTAAAAGCTGGTCTTGTACCAACAGAGTATCCTTTCACTATCACATCCTTAACAGGCTATAGCGGTGGTGGTAAAAAGATGATTGGCCAATATGAAAGTGAACCGAAGGATTATTTCCTCTATGCACCGCGTCAATATGGTCTTAGTCAACAACATAAGCATTTGCCAGAGGTTCAACATGTTTGTGGACTTAGTGAAGCACCTATTTTTATTCCTATTGTTGACGATTATTATTCCGGCATGGAAGTAACTGTGGGCATCCATAGTCGTTTATGTCAAAAGTCAGTTAGCATCGATAAAGTGCAACAAACATTGGAAGACTTTTACAAAGATAGCACAGTCGTTACTGTCGTACCATTTACTGAGAACAGCAATACTGGTATGTTAAATGCCAATCAAATGAGCAATACAGATGGAATGAAAATCTATGTGACTGGTAACGATGAACGCATCATGGTTAATGCTATTTTCGATAATTTAGGTAAAGGTGCATCTGGTGCTGCCGTTCAATGTATGAACATCGCGTTAGGCTTACCAGAAGATACAGGCCTAGTATTAGGTTAGAGAGGGAACTATGAAGGACGTAACAAATGCAATGCGGGCGCATATCTTAACTGCGGCCGTCCCATATATTAAACAATATACCGATCAATACGTAGTCGTTAAATATGGCGGCAATGCCATGATTGATGAAGAATTAAAAAAATCTGTTATGAAGGATTTACTATTACTCCAATTAGTAGGTGTAAAAGTTGTCCTCGTTCATGGCGGCGGTCCAGCTATTAATAGTACATTGGATGCAATGCAGATTGAATCACATTTTGCAAATGGCTTGCGTGTCACTGATGAAGCGACAATGGATGTGGTACAAATGGTATTAGCCGGTAAGGTTAATAAAGGGCTTGTAGCAGACTTAACAGATCTTGGCGGTAAAGCTGTGGGCCTCTGTGGTGTAGATGGCAATATGATTCAAGTTCATAAACAAAATGATGAGCTTGGCTATGTAGGTTCTATCGATACTATTGATACAAGCATTATCGACGATGTTATTAGCCGAGGCTATATTCCTGTTATTTCCTCCATTGGTATGGGGGCTGATGGCAAGACATACAATATCAATGCCGATACGGTAGCAGCAAAAATTGCAGGTGCTTTAAAGGCAGAAACAATAGTGGCTATGACTAACATTGATGGTGTATTACGAGATGTGCATGATCCTGAATCTCTTATTTCTAAAATCACTATGGCAGAGGCTGATCAATTAAAGGCAGATGGTATTATCGCTGGCGGTATGATACCAAAAGTAGATTGCTGCTTAGAGGCTATTAAATCAGGTGCCCAAAAGGTATTTATCATCAATGGTGAGATTCCACATGCCATTCTTATCGAGCTATTGACTGATGAAGGTCTTGGCACAATGTTTGTAAAGTAATATAGTAGGTATGACGATGGTAATCATTTATTACCATCGTTACCGTTCATATAGATAGACGACGGCACGGCCGTACGTTTGGAGGATGTAATGAGTAATACAATCGATTTTGAACAACAAGATAAAGAATATATAGCCAATACGTATGGCCGGTTTAATGTATGTTTTGAAAAAGGTAAAGGTTCTCTTTTATGGGATGTAGATGGTAAAGAATACATCGATCTTGGCTCGGGTATTGGTGTAACAGCATTTGGTGTAGATGACGATGAATGGACAGAGGCGGTAACAAAGCAATCTCATGCATTGAATCATATCTCTAATTTATACTATTCTTTACCACAAATTGAATTGGCAAAACAACTATGTGCTAAAACAGGTATGAAGAAGGTATTCTTCTCTAACTCTGGTGCAGAGTCTAATGAATGTGCTATCAAGGCAGCTCGTAAATATAGTCATGACAAATACGGTGAAGGTCGTCATGTCATCGTTACGTTAGTAAACAGTTTCCACGGTCGTACTATTACTACCTTGTCTGCTACAGGCCAAGATGTATTCCATCAACATTTCTTCCCATTTACAGAAGGCTTTATTCATACACCAGCTAATGATATTGATGCGGCTTTAAAAGCGCTTGATAATCCTGCTGTATGCGCCATCATGATGGAACCTATTCAAGGTGAAGGTGGTGTTATGCCGCTAGATAAAGAGTTCGTACAAGCTGTAACAAAATATGCTCATGAACATGATCAACTTGTGTTAATCGATGAAGTACAAACTGGTAATGGCCGTACTGGTAGTTTATATGCATACCAACAATTCGGTATTGAACCAGATGTAGTATCTACTGCAAAAGGTTTAGCGGGTGGTCTCCCTATGGGCGCTACCTTATTCAATGAAAAGATGCAATATGTGTTAAATGCAGGTGCACATGCTACAACCTTTGGTGGTAATCCAATCTGTGCGGCCGCAGGTAACACGATTATTAGTCGTTTAACACCAGAATTCTTAGATTCTGTGAAAGCAAAAGGGGACTATGTAAAAGCTGCTTTAGCTGGTAAACCTGGTATCCTTGGTGTAAGCGGTATGGGCCTCATGCTTGGTATTGAAACTACAGTAGATCCAAAAGCAGTTATCGCAAAATGTCTTGAAAAGGGCGTTGTATGTTTATCTGCGAAAAATAAAGTACGTCTTTTACCAGCTCTTAATATCCCTCAAGAACAATTGGAGAAAGCGATTACTATTGTAGCTGAAGCGATTGAAGAGTTAGCTGCAAAATAATATTACGCATAACTTTCATAAAGATTATTTAAAATAGTTGCGTAACCGTATTACTATTGAAATAAATCGATGAATATATAGACTTTAATTCTTATTCGTGTTACCCTAGAAGAAATAGTCTATATTGGAGGAGTAAATATGAATACAGAATCCTTACGTAACGAAGTATTGGTTCCTGCAGTAGCAAAAACATTAGATATTGCTACAAAAGCAAAACCTACAAAAGAAGAACTTTTCACAACAGCAAAAATTACAGCTGCTGTGGCAGTTGCAACAGCTGTTGTATCCTTAGCGGTACAAGCAGTATTACGCAACCGATAAGCAATTAAGAAAACGACATGGCGTGGCCTGTCGTTTTCTTTTACTTGTACGCCGAATAGGCATGACTAAACCCCCAGTTAAACTGGGGGTCGATAAAAAATTCTTAGAGAAAAGGAAAGAACCTCCTAGTGATAGAATGAAGTTGGTCTGGCAACCACAACATTTCAACATAGGAGGTTCAATGTCAATGAATGACGTAAAAAGCTTATCACATAGTAAATGGAGATGTAAATATCATATTGTTTTTGCTCCAAAGTATAGAAGACAAATAATTTATGGTCGGATAAAAGCTGATGTAGGTAAAATCTTACGAGATTTATGTAAGAGGAAAAATGTAGAGATTATAGAAGCGGAATGCTGTCCGGATCATATTCATATGCTAGTAACGATACCACCACATTTAAGCGTATCGAGTTTTATGGGATATTTAAAAAGCAAAAGTAGCCTCATGATATTCGATAAACACGCAAATTTAAAATATAAGTATGGAAATAGACATTTCTGGTGTAGAGGATATTATGTGGATACGGTAGGACGATATGAAGGAGCGATAAAAG
>ENA-OWNK01000433-OWNK01000433.1-metagenome-genome-assembly--contig:-NODE-433-length-19867-cov-4.014638_pt1 | contig 19867 bp, 19 predicted proteins | sample MGYA00245343_ERZ651121 | MGnify/ENA primary metagenome ERZ651121 (study PRJEB26857, sample SAMEA4031775) | metagenome | biome: human; feature: oral; material: saliva | place: Philippines | collected 2014... | reverse complement strand
TATCCTCGATGAGTGGGCGGCCGATCAAGACCCATTATTCAAGCGTAAATTTTATAAAGAGATTTTGCCGTTTTTGCAAAGCAAAGGCATAAGCGTCATCGCCGTAAGCCACGATGATAGCTACTTTGACGTGGCAACTAGGATCATTTTAGTTAAAGATGGTTTTGTGCGCGAGCTTGACGAGGCTGAGCGCATAAGTGCCGCAAAAGACGCCGTAGAAAAGATAAAATAAGAGTATTTTTTACACAAAAAGAGATTTGAGTGCGCTACTCTTGAGCTATTTCAAGATCAAATAAATTTAAATTTAGTAGAATTTTGAAAAATTAAAAAAGGCGAAGTATGTCACACTCAGAGCTTGATAGCACCTATCTTGGCGCTTTTATCATACTTTTGTTAGCTACTTGTTCATTTAGTCTGATAACATTTTTATCTTCAAAGATAAGCAAAAAGCTAGCCAACCGCAACACTGAGCGCTTAAAAGTTGGCTTTTACGAGTGCGGACCGACAACCGTAAAACAGCCAAATAAGATAAATATCCACTACTTTTTTTATGGAATTTTATTTATTTTATTTGACGTTGAGGTCATTTTTATGTATCCGTGGGCGGTGGATTTTAGGCTGCTTGGGCTATTTGGGCTCATCGAGATGCTACTTTTTGTGGTGATCTTACTTATCGGCTTTGCTTACGCTTGGCAAAAAGGAGTCTTTAAATGGCAAAGCATCAGATAAACTACGCTGCAAATGGCGGTCTGCCAGTAGTTTTAACAACCGTTGATAAGCTCGTGCAGTGGGGCAGGAGCAACTCGCTTTGGGCGCTTAGCTACGGGCTTGCATGCTGTGCGATCGAGATGATGGCAAGTGGGGCTAGCAGATATGACTTTGATAGATTTGGCACCATTTTTAGGGCTAGTCCAAGGCACTCAGAGGTGATGATCATAGCTGGCACGCTAACTAAAAAGCACGCTGAATTTACAAGGCGACTTTACGACCAGATGCCTGAGCCAAAGTGGGTCATCTCGATGGGTAGCTGCGCAAACACTGGCGGCATGTTTAACACCTATTCAACCGTTCAAGGTGTAGATCGCATAATCCCTGTTGATATCTACATCCCAGGCTGTGCCCCGCGCCCAGAGACGCTTCAGTACGCACTTATGATGCTTCAAAAAAAGATAAGAAAACAAAGTGCATTTAGGGCGCAAAAGCCAAGAAAGCTAGATATATGAGAGAGTATAAGCCAAAAAACGACCTGCAAAAAAAGCAGTACTACAGCGAGAAATTTTATATCGCCAAGCAGACGCCAAAAGAAGCAGCAAGTGGCTCTAAATTTGACGAAGAGCTGGCTGTTTTAGAGCAAAGCGGAGTGCAAATTTTATCTAGCTATGTGGAGTTTGACCAACTTGTTCTCTACGTAAATTCTAGTGAAAATTTTAAAGCGCTTGAAGCGTTAAAAAACTTTGGCTATGAGCAGCTTTGCGAGCTTGCGGCGGTTGATTATATAGCGCAAAAAGGTGGATATGAGGTATTTTATCAGCTTTTAAGTGTTAGCAAAAATAGGCGCGCACGCGTAAAATGCTTTGTCAAAAAGGACGAAATGCTAAAAAGCGTTTGCGAGCTTTATAAAAGCGCAAACTGGGCGGAGCGCGAGATGTATGATCTAAGTGGCGTTCTCATCAAAGATCATCCAAATTTAAAGCGCCTAATAATGCCTGATGACTGGCACTCGCACCCGCTACTAAAGAGCTATCCGCTAGTTGGCGACGAGGCTGCTAAATGGTACGAGGTGGATAAAATTTTTGGGAGTGAGTTTAGAGAGCAGATCGGCGAAGAGAACCGCGACCCAGCCTTTGTCGATGAGAAAGATACCTTTGGCTTTTCACGCGTGTTTGACGAAAATGAAGACTACGAGTATCAAGAAGAAGGCGGCGTGAGATTTGTCAAAAAGGCTAAATTTAACCAAAGCCAGATAGTAAAGGAAAGACCTTGAGCCAGGCACCAAACCGCTTAAAACCATTTTTTGAAAATTTAGAATTTGAGCAAAATGACGGCAAGATGATACTAAATTTTGGCCCACAACACCCAAGCGCACATGGACAGCTAAAGCTCGTGCTTGAGCTTGACGGAGAAAAGGTCGTGCGTGCGATGCCAGAGGTTGGCTTTATGCACCGAGGCGTTGAAAAGATGGCTGAAAATATGACCTATCAGGAGTTTATCCCAGTAACTGACAGGGTGGATTACATCGCATCAAGTGCGAATAACTACGCATTTTGCGCGGCTGTGGAGAAGCTTTGCGCCATAGAAGTGCCTCGCCGTGCACAGATCATTAGAGTGATGCTTTTAGAGCTAAACCGCATCAGCTCGCACCTTTTGTTTTTAGCTACGCATGCCCTTGACGTGGGGGCAATGAGCGTCTTTTTATACGCATTTAGAGAGCGCGAATACGTCCTTGATCTCATAGAAAAATACTGCGGCGCAAGGCTAACGCATAGCTCCATAAGGATCGGTGGCGTTCCGCTTGATCTACCTGATGGCTGGTGCGAGGAGCTGCTTAAATTTTGCGAGAAATTTCCAAGCGACATCACGCTTTATGAAGATCTGCTAAGTGAAAATAGAATTTGGCAAGCAAGACTTATTGACGTGGGCGTAGTTAGCAAAGAGCTAGCCCTTAGTAGCGGCTGCTCTGGCGTCATGCTAAGAGCAAGTGGTATCGCGCGCGACATCAGAAAAGAAGAGCCATATCTCATCTACGACGAGCTAGAATTTGACGTGCCTTACGCCACCAAGGGCGACTGCTACGCAAGATACCTACTTTATATGAAAGAGATGCGCGAGTGCGTGAAAATTTTAAAGCAGTGCGTTAGCAAGTATCAGACAAGTAGCCCCGCTATCATCGCCGACGCGCCAGAGTATGTGAGCGCTTCAAAAGAGCAGATAATGAGCCAAAACTACTCATTAATGCAGCATTTTGTGCTGATAACTCAGGGGCTAAAGCCACCAAAGGGCGAAATTTACTTTGCTAGCGAGTCGCCAAAGGGCGAGCTTGGAATTTATATAAACTCAGACGGCAGCGCAAGCCCGTACCGCCTAAAAATTCGCACGCCAAGCTTTTGGCACTGCGCTATTTATGAAGATATGCTAGTTGGGCAGTATGTGGCAGATGTGGCTGCAATAATTGGCAGCACAAATATCATCTTAGGCGAGGTTGATAGATGAGAAGGGTCGATCTTAGGCATCTAAAGGGCGAGTTTTTGAGCGCTCTTGGGCAGCAGATAAAGGCTAGTGAGCCAGACGAAGTGGTGATATTTTTGTTTGAGATAGGCGATTACAGCGGTGTCACAAAGGCCGTAAATTTGGCTTATAACCTAAACTGCGAGGTGATGAACTCGCTTAAATTTAACCAAGTTGATTGGGCATTAACGATAAAAAAGGGCAAGATATGAAATTTAATGATCTAATAGCAGGCAAGAGCCTAAGTATCGCAAATTTACTAAGTTTGAGCGACAAAAATTTAGCAAAAAAGATAAAAGAGCACGAGTTTAAATACATCTCATGCTTTGAAGATAACGAGCTTGGCGGCAAAAATTTGATCCGCTGCGAGATAGGATCGATAAGCTATGTCTTAGCGCTTCTTTGCAAGTATGCAAATTTGGTGCAAAATGAGTTTTTTGATGAGCTTGATGATGGGCTGATAAGTGGCGAGTGCAACGTGGGCGAGGAGGAGTTTGAGGAGCTTGGCGAGTGGATAAAGGACGTTAAAAACGTGATCATTGATGACTCACTCTTTGCTCATCCAGACAAAGATGCGATCTTTTGGCTACTTGAAATTTTAGGTAAAAATGTCGTCTTAGCAGGCGGCGAAGTGAGAGAATTTGCAGCAGGCGGCGAAGTTGGCGAGCTAAGAGAGCTTGAAAATTTTGACGGAGCGGTCGTCTATCTAAACAAAAACGCAAGCGACGAGATCGTTGGCGGCGTGCAGTTTGGCATCGTGGCAAAGGCAAAGGATGGCGAAATTTTAAATTTAAAGGCAAAAGACTTTAGCGTGAGCGCTAAATTTAGACTTGATCCAGCGCTAAAAGGCACGGTTGCCCTGCTTGGCGCAAAAAATTTTGATGGATATGCATTTAAACAAGTAGTAGTTAGCAAATGAAAATCACCATAAACGATCAAATTTTAGAGGCAAACGAGGGCGAGAGCATCCTAAATATCGCAAGAGCAAATGGCATCTACATCCCTGCGCTTTGCTACCTTAGCGGCTGTTCGCCAACGCTTGCTTGCAGGCTTTGCATGGTCGAAGCAAACGGCAAAGTGGTCTATAGCTGCAACGCCAAAGCCAAAGAGGATATGCAAATTTACACAAATACGCCAGAGATCGCTGCTGAGCGAAATGCGATCATGCAGACCTACTGCGTCAATCACCCCCTTCAATGCGGCGTTTGCGATAAAAGTGGCGAGTGCGAGCTACAAAATTTGACAACGCATTTACGCGTAAATGATCAAAAATTTGCCATTACTGACACGCATAAACCGCACAAAAAATGGGGGCTAATAAACTACGACCCAGCCCTTTGCGTGGTCTGCGAGAGGTGCGTGACGGTTTGCAAAGATAAGATCGGCGAGAGCGCGCTAAAAACGGTGCCAAGGGGTGTTGAGGTGCCAAAAGAGCTAAAAGAGAGCATGCCAAAAGATGCCTACGCCGTCTTTAGCAAGATGCAAAAGAGTCTAATTGCCCCAAGTGTTGGCGAAAATTTGGACTGCTCGTTTTGCGGTGAGTGCATCAGCGTCTGCCCTGTTGGAGCGCTTGTTAGCTCAAATTTTCAGTATAGCTCAAACGTCTGGGAGCTAAGCCACGTCCCAGCGGCAAATCCGCACCAAAGCGACTGCGAGCTCATTTTTTATGACGTAAAAGAGAAAAGCACTAGCGATAGAAGCAAGCAAATTTACCGTGTTAGCAACGACTTTCACTTTGGCGAGATCAGCGGTGCGGCAAGGTTTGGCTACGACTTTCACAATGAAAATGCCCGCAAAAATGAGACGAAATTTAACGAGCTCATCTCAAATTTTAAAAACGGCAACATAAAAAATATAAAATTTAATAGCTTCATAACAAACGAAGAGGCGCTTATTTTGGAGCGTTTGAGAGAGAAATTTGATCTAAATTTACTAAACGATGAGGCTTTTAAATTTCAAAATTTCTTAAATATTTTTAGCGAATTTAGCGGTCTTAGCTCATATAACGCAGACTATGAGAGCCTAAAAAATAGCGACTTTATCATCTCTGCTGGCAGCTTCTTGCGCCATGAGAGCCCAGTAACAAGCTATAAGCTAAATAACGCCCTTAAGATGAATAAAGCTAGTGGGATTTACTTTCATCACATCGCCGATGAGGTGGTGAAGAAATTTTCAAAAAATTTCGCCTGTGTGAGCTATGAGGCTGGCAAATTGGAGCAAATTTTACTCTTTGTGCTTAAAAACTGGGGTGAAAATTTACCAGCAGCACTTCAGGCTAGAGTTGAAAAATTTGAAGAGAGCTTTGGTTTAGAAGTAGCCGCCTTGATCGAGGGCAAGGCTAAATTTACGCTCATTTTGGGTAGCGACTTTTACGCTCATGAAAATGCAAATTTACTTGCAGCCCTTGCTGGAGTGATCGCAAGAGCTACGCCGTTTCGTGTGATGCTGATACCACTTCGCACAAACTCGCTTGGCGTGGCTAAAATTTGTACGCTTTCACACGAGAAAAAGCCTGGCAAGACGCTAGGATATAACGAAATGGGCGAGTTTAAATTTAGCATTTTTGAGGGCGATCTTGACGCTGGTGCGCTAAATCAGCAAGAGGGCACATTTACAAGCATAAATAACGAAGTAGTGCCGACAAATGCGGCTTTGGCTCATAATGGCTACTTCTTAAACGATATCGCAAATGCGCTTGGACTGGCGGCTAAAAATACGATTGATTACACAGCGCAGCTGCCAAAAGAGAAGGGATACAGGGGCGTTAAATTTGATGATTTAGAAAATTTTTACGCAAATGACGGCACAAGCCATAGAGGCTACAAGCTTGAAATTTCAAATTTCGCGCCAAAAGAGGACATAGAGCCACTTTTTAAAGAGCAAAATGAGCTAAATTTAAAAGAGGACGAAGCGCTAATAAGCCTTGCAAATCCTATAAATTTGCCTTCATTTTTTGCAAACTATGCTAGCCAGACAGCTAAACGCGCAGTGCTTTACGCAAGTAGCGAGTTTATGGCTAAATTTGAAATTTCACAAAATGAAGCGGTCATTTTAGAAAAAAATGGGCAAAAGCTTGCCATTTGCGTGGAGCTTGATAGCGAGCTAGGAGGCGTGGCAGCCTATCTTGGCGACTACGACGAGAAGCTTGATGTAAGCGCCATTTTTGAGGGCAAGAGTTACGCAAGCGTAAAAATAATAAAGGCAGAGAATGAGTGAAATGCTATTTTTTGTGATAACAACTATTGTTAAAGCAGTCGTCATCTTGGCCGTCATGGCTAGCCTTGCAGGGCTTGCGACTTATGCTGAGAGAAAGGTGCTAGCCTACATGCAGCGCCGCGTGGGTCCTGATATGGTGGGGCCTGCTGGTGTGCTTCAGATCGTGGCTGACATGATAAAGCTCTTTACAAAAGAGGACATCGTGCCTGCAAATGCAAATAAATTTATCTTTCTAATAGCCCCTCTCATCTCTGCTATCGCGGCATTTGCAGCGCTTGCGCCCGTGCCATTTTTGCCTGAGTTTGAGGTTTTTGGGCATACGATTAGACCGATACTTGCAGATATAAACGTGGGCGTTTTATATATCGCTGGCGTGGCAGCGGTTTGCGTCTTTTCGCCACTTGCAGCAGGTCTTGCAAGCTACAATAAATTTGCACTAATCAGCGCTGCTCGCGCAGTCGTGGCGCTTCTTAGCTTCGAAGTGGTCGCTGGCATGGCACTTTTAAGCGTTGTCATGGTGACTAGCTCGCTCTCGTTAGTTGATATAAACAACTACCAAAAAGGCATCTTTAACTGGCTCATCTTCAAGCAGCCCCTTGCTTTCGTGCTTTTTGTGATGGCAAGCTTTGTGGAGTGCAACAGAACGCCGTTTTGTCTAACAGAAAACGAGACCGAGATCGTGGCAGGCTATGGCACCGAGTATAGCGGCATGAGATGGGCGATGTTTTTTATCGGCGAATACACCAACATGATCGCAGCAAGCATCATCATCACGCTCCTATTTTTGGGCGGTTTTAATGAGTTTTTATTTATCCCAGGTGCTTTGATGATCATCTTAAAATCAAGCCTAGTCTTTTTCTTTTTTCTTTGGACGAGGGCGTCGTGGCCGCATCTAAGGGTCGATCAGCTTAGCATGCTTTGCTGGAAAATTTTACTTCCGCTTGGCATCTTAAATGTCGTAATCACCGGCTTTGCACTACTTATCTAAGGCGTAAAATGAGCGAGAAAAGATATATTTTGATAGACGAAAAGATAGAGCCAAAAGGGGCATTTGATAAATTTAAGCACTTCATCGCCGCTACTTTTAAGCTTGATCTTTTGGTGGGGCTAAAGATCACGCTAAAGCAGATGCTCTTTAGCAAGTCGCACACTCTAAAATACCCTATGCAAAAGATGGAGCTAAACGCCAGATATAGGGGAATTCACAGGCTTTTAAAATTTGTTGAGAGCGAAAATGAGCGCTGCATAGGCTGTGGGCTATGTGAGAAAATTTGCGTTAGCAACTGCATCTCGATGAAGACTTCTCTTGGCGAGGATGGCCGCAAAAAGGTCGCAAGCTACACGATAAATTTAAGCAGGTGTGTCTATTGCGGATTTTGCGCTGATGTCTGCCCTGAGCTTGCCATAGTTTGCGGGCAAGAGTACGAGGTCGCAAGTGAAAATAAAATCCTCTTTGGCACAAAGGCTGAGTTTTTGACAGATGATAAATTTTTAAAAGATCAAGCTGAGTTTGAGGGCTATGGCGCACTACCTAAAAATGCTGGTAGCCTAGTAAAAAAGACGCCAAATGCGCTTACAAATGAAGATAAGGCAGAAGTGATGGATATAAATTTAAAAGGGTCAAGCGATGTATGAGAGCTTTGCATTTTATCTTTTTAGCGCCCTTATATTAGTTAGTTTTTCTTTTAGCGTGCTTTGCAAGAACGCCCTAAATGCGGTCTCTGCGCTAGCTGCTGGCATGGTTTTTATATCAGCTATATTTTTCTTGCTTGGGGCTGAGTTTTTAGGCGTGGTGCAAATCGTCGTCTATACAGGCGCAGTGGTCGTTTTATACGCATTTGCGATGATGTTTTTTGACACCAGCAAGGAGTGCGAGCCAAAAAGTGGCAAAAAAGCAAAGATCATCGTCTATCTTCTAAGTAGCTTCATAGCGCTTCTTTTGATATTTATCTTTTTAGCGCCGATTTATAGCGCTAAGCAAGAGGTGGTAAATTCTACTCTCGCTAATCTTGGCAACATCGAAGCGGTTGGAATTTTACTCTTTAGCAAGTATCTGCTAGCCTTTGAGATGTGCGCTATCATGCTACTTGTGGCGATGGTGGCTGGCATCATCTTGATACATAAAGACCTAGACGCGCAAAGCAAATTTGAGGAGATGCTATGATAGGCCTTACTCACTACCTCATCCTAGCAAGTCTAGTCTTTGTCATAGGGCTTGTTGGCATAATGAGAAGAAGAAATTTGATAATGCTATTTTTCTCAAGCGAAATTTTACTAAACTCAGCAAATATCGCACTTGCTGCTATCTCGAAATACTACTTTGACCTAACTGGGCAGATCATCGCTTTTTTTATAGTAGCCATCGCCGCTAGCGAGGTCGCCGTGGGACTAGGTCTGCTCGTGCTTTGGTATAAAAAGACTGGCAGCATCAGTTTAGATTCGATGACAAATATGAAAGGCTAAGAGATGATTTTATTTTGTATTTCACTATTTTTCCCGCTTCTTAGCTTCATCATAGCTGGCATCTTTTCGCATAGCAGTAAGAATTTATTTATCGGTCTTTTTTGCTCGCTTCTCATGATCGTTAGCGCCACAGCTTCACTCATGCTAACGGCTAGTCTTAGTGTAGATGAGCCACTAAATTTAACCCTAAAAGAGTTTATAAACTTAGGCTCGCTTGATCTTAGCTTTAGCTTCTACCTTGACGCGATCAGCCTTGTGATGCTTAGCACCGTGGGCGTGGTCGCTAGCATCGTGCATATCTACTCCATTGGCTACATGAGAGATGACGCGAGTTTTAACCGCTTTTTTAGCTACCTTGGGCTCTTTGTCTTTTGCATGAACGTCCTTGTATCAAGCGATAACTTCATAGGGCTCTTTATCGGCTGGGAGGGCGTTGGGCTTTGCTCTTGGCTGCTCATTGGCTTTTGGTATAAAAGACCTAGCGCAAACATCGCTGCAAACGAGGCTTTCGTGATGAACAGAGTGGCTGATCTTGCCATGCTTGTTGGCATCTTTTATATATTTTATAGCTTTGGCTCGCTTAAATTTAGCGAGGTTTTTAACGCTAGAAGCGACCTTTCTGGGCTAAATTTAGGCATCATCGCCACACTTCTTTTTATAGGCGCCATGGGTAAAAGCGCGCAGTTTCCATTTCACACTTGGCTTGCAAACGCCATGGAGGGCCCAACGCCGGTTTCTGCGCTCATACACGCTGCGACCATGGTAACAGCTGGCGTCTATCTAGTCATACGCGCAAATTTCATCTTTGCAAATGTGCCTGAAGTATCGCACTTTATCGCCTGCCTTGGTGCATTTGTAGCGATATTTGCCGCAAGCATCGCGCTTGTGCATAACGACCTTAAAAAGATAGTCGCTTACTCGACGCTTTCGCAGCTTGGCTATATGTTTGTAGCGGCTGGCCTTGGGGCTTATAAGATCGCACTTTTTCACCTTGTCACGCACGCATTTTTCAAGTCGCTTCTCTTTTTATGCGCTGGCAACGTTATGCATGCGATGAATGATGAGCTAAATATCAAAAAAATGGGTGGGCTTTATAAATTTATGAAGCCAACTGCGTTACTTTCTATCATCGCAAGCTGCGCGCTGGCTGGTTTTTATCCATTTGCTGGCTTTTTTTCAAAAGATAAAATTTTAGAGGTCGCCTTTAGCGAAGATCAAATTTTGTGGGCCGTCTTGCTCTTTGGCGCGGTGCTTACGGCATTTTATAGCTTTAGACTTGTCATGCTAGTATTTTTTGTAAAGCCAAAGAGCGAGGAGCACGCACATGAAGCCAAAAACTACATGCTTGTTGGCATGAGCTTGCTTGGCGTTCTATCAGTCATCAGTGGCTTTTTCTGGAGCAACTTTAGCGAGTTTTTGGGTGCTAGCCTTGGGGATTTTAAGCTAAATTTATCTCACAGCAGTGAAATTTTCTTACTCATTTTAACGCTTACTCTAGTGCTTGCAAGCGCTGGCTTTGCTGTGTTTGCTTATAAAAAAGAAATTTTTAAAGAGAGCATTTGCGAAAGTAGAGTTTATAAAATTTTGCAAAATGCCTACTTTATACCAAAATTTTATGAGAAATTTTTTATAAATGGCTACGCTTTAATCTCTAAAATTTGTAAGAAATTTGATGAGATGATAGTTGATCGAAGTGTCGATTTTGTCGCATTTGTGGTTACTAAATTTGCATATCTTGCAAATAAAATGCAAAGTGGCGATCTTAGCGTCATGCTTAGATTTATGGTCGCAGGATTTGCCTTGCTTTTAAGCTTTATATTTTTATTAAACGGAGCCAAATAATGCTAAGTGTCATCATATTTTTCCCAGCAATAAGCGCAATACTTGGCTTTTTGATAGAAAATAAAAGCATCAAATTTTATGGAGCAAGCATCGCTCTTATCGAGCTTTTACTTGCCATTTTTATCTGCGTAAATGTCGATTTTCAGGGTTATGACTTTGTTTTAACGCATCAAGTCTCGCTCATACCAAGCCTAAATATCAGCTATTTTGTCGGCATCGACACCATCTCTCTTGTGCTTATAGTCCTTAGCGCATTTATGAGCTTCATCTCTATCGCAGCACTTAGCGATGATGGAAATTTAAAGCACCTTGTTATTAGCGTGCTATTTTTAGAGAGCACGATGATGGGCGTCTTTAGCGCGCTTGATATGATCTTGTTTTACAGCTTTTGGGAGCTTAGCCTCATACCGCTTCTTTACATCATCGGCGCATTTGGTAGTAAAAATAGAATTTACGCTGCGATTAAATTTTTCATCTACACATTTTTAGGCTCTGTCTTTATGCTAGTGGCGATCATTTTTATCGGATATCTGTGCTATCAAAAAAGCGGCGTCTTTAGCTTTAATCTGCTTGATTGGTACAAGCTTGGCATCGGAGAAAATGCTCAAATTTGGCTATTTTTAGCATTTTTCTTCGCTTTTGGCGTGAAAACTCCGCTATTTCCATTTCACACGTGGCTACCTTACGCACACGGACAGGCTCCGACTATCGGTTCGGTGCTGCTTGCTAGCGTGCTTTTAAAGATGGGCACTTACGGCTTTGTGAGATTTTCACTTCCACTTTTTCCAGATGCGAGCCTACTTTTAAGTGGCTTTGTCTGCGTCATAGCTATCATCATGATCATCTACGCAGCCCTTGTTGCCTACGCACAAAGCGATATGAAGCAAGTGATCGCTTATAGCTCCATTTCACACATGGGCGTCATCATGCTTGGCATCTTTTCACTAAATTTAATAGGCCTTGGCGGCTCAATATTTTTAATGATAAGCCACGGCATCGTTAGTGGCGCTTTGTTCTTGCTAGTTGGCGTCATCTACGAGAGAGCTCACACAAAAGAAATTTGCGAATTTGGCGGCCTTGCCAAGGTGATGCCAAAGTATGCTCTTGTGTTTTTTATAGCAACGCTTGCAAGTATCGGTCTGCCGCTAACGATTGGTTTTGTGGGCGAGTTTTTGAGCTTACTTGGCGTATTTAAGCTAAATAAGCTCTTTGCGCTACTTGGTGGCTTTAGCATCATCGTGGGCGCTGTTTATATGCTAGTGCTTTATAAAAGGGTCTTTTTTGGCGAGTGCAAGGAGAAAAATTTAAGCCTAAAGGATCTAAATTTTAAAGAGTTAGCAGCTCTTGTGCCACTTTGTTTGCTCATAATCATTCTTGGTATCGCACCAAATTTGATACTAAAACCGCTTGAGCCAAGCGTGCAAAATATCATAAGCAAAATGCAAACTAGAGCTGTAAATAGCGGCACAAAGGATAAAATTTCATCTTTAAATGGCGGGAGCAAACTATGAACGAAATAGCCTTTTTAGACCTAAACGAGATCTCTTTGCAATCACTCTCGCCGATGCTTAGCATGATGGTTTTTGCACTTTTTATCCTCATAGTTGGAGCGATAAAAAAGGATCTTTCAAGGAATTTCTACTGCGTATTTTGCATCATCGCTATATTTGTAAATTTAGGCATTACGCTCGATTTTAACGGTCTTAGCCTAAGCTTTTGGGATATGCTTTTAGTTGATGGAATTTCTATCATCTCGCAGATCATTATCCTAATCGCCTCAGCCCTTTTCATCCCTCTTGCACTTAGCACAAAAGAGTATTTTGAGTATAAAATTTACGAGTATTACGCGCTATTTTTGTTTATGATCGCTGGATTTTTGTTTATGGTGAGCTCAAACAACCTACTTATCATCTTTCTAGGTCTTGAAATCAGCTCGCTTTGTCTCTACACCCTAATCGCCCTTCACAACAAGGCAAAAAGCGTCGAGGCTGCTATCAAATACTTTGCGATGGGTTCGCTCTCAGCTGGCTTTTTTGCGATGGCGATAGCGATGTTTTATCTAGCAACAAACTCAATAGACATCGCTCGTATAGGCGTTGTCATAAAAGATCTTAGCCTAAATCAAAATTTAATAATCCTTCTTGGCTGCGTTTTCATAGCTTCAGCCATTGGATTTAAGCTCTCGCTCATACCATTTCACACATGGATACCAGACGTTTATGAGGGCTCAAATGCCCCGCTAGCAGGCTATATGTCGATCGTGCCAAAGGTGGCGGGATTTATCGTCGCGTTAAGAATTTTTGCGATGCTTGAGGGCTCTGGAATTTCATGGATAAAAGATATGCTCTACATCATCGCCGTGCTTACGATGAGCCTTGCAAATATCATGGCGCTAGTGCAAAAAGACGTTAAAAGGATGCTCGCTTTTAGCTCGATAGCTCACGCTGGTGTCGTGCTTTGCGCGCTTATGGCAAATTCTCACGAGGCAAATGTCGCCTTGTTTTTCTACTGGATCATGTTTTTGTTTGCAAATTTGGGCGCATTTTCTATGCTCTGGGTGGCAAGGTGCGACGACGTCGTCTGCTGGGACAAGCGCTTTAAACATCCGTATGAGAAATTTTCAGGGCTTATTAAAATTTTGCCAAGTTACGCCGTGATAATGGGAATTTTCATGATCGCCCTTGCTGGCATACCGCCTTTTAGCGTATTTTGGGGCAAGATGGTGCTTATCTCATCGCTCATAAAGTCTGATTACGTCGTGCTTAGCCTCATCATCATGATAAACTCTGCCATTGCTATTTATTACTACCTAAAGCTCATCGTCTTTATGTTTTTAAAAGAGCCTATTGTAAAAGATAAAAATATCTACATCTCAAATGTCTCGATGGCGCTAAAAGTGATCGTTGGAGTTGCCGTTGCTGGCACGGTCTTTGCCTTTTTATTTTCTGGGGCGATTTTGGAATTTATCGAGCATTTTGTCTTTGCTTCAGGATTTTAGAAAATTTAACTATAATGGCGGCATGAAAAAGCTCTTAACCATCTTATTTTTACCGCTTTATCTATCCGCCTTTAGCCTTAGCCTAAACAGCGGCGCAAACGCAAATAAGCCTTATAGCGTCCTTCAGCTAAGCGACGAAAAAGAATTTGAATGTGTGGAGCAAATTTTAGCCTACGACACGAAGCGCTACGTTTGTATGCTAGATGACGGGATCTTGCCAAAGATCGAAGATACGACGCTGCCTTTAATGGACATAAAATATAAAAAGCAAGACGGCAAGCTCTTCATCGTCATCATGCCAAAAGCACCTTCAAAACTTCTAAATGTTCAAACCGAGCTTTACAGCAGTCCAAGCGTGCAAGATACGCCAAAGACGACCATTTCAAAGCACTTTAGCATCATCATCGACACTTCGCTTAGCGAAAACAACAAAAGAGTATCTGGGCTAAATTTTTCGCCTGATTTTAGAGATATGCTAAGTCCAAGCATCGGAGCGCTCGATCTTAACAAAGCGCCTATCGCTGGGCTTGATAGCAACGATATAGACATCTACATAAATATAAAAAGAGCTTACGAAAAGGGCGCTTATGAAAGCGTGGTAAAAGATACGCAAACAGCGATGAAAAGGCATCCAGCTAGTCTTTTCTCAAGTGAGTTTTTACTTTTTAGACTAAGAGCGCTTGATAAAATTTTTGAGACAAAGAGCGAGTTTGAGGGGCTGGAGCCAAAAGATATCGTAAGCGAGGGCAGAGCTTGGATAAGGAAATTTCCATCTGACGAGAACTACCCAGAGGTGCTATATCTCATCGCCAGAGCTTACCTCAAAGATAGCATCGCAAGTGATGCAAAATATATGCTTGACATACTAAGCGAAGAGCACGCAGAGTCAAAATTTACAAAGCTTGCCACGCTTGATTATGCTGACTACCTATATAAAATAGGCAGGCAAAAAGAGGCGCTAAGCGACTATGAAAAGGTGCTCTACTCTACAAACGACATCGACCTTGCAAGTAGAGCTGCACTAAGTCTAGCAGACGCAAATATCGACAAAGAGAAATTTGACGAGGCAAAGAAATTTGTGCTAAAAATCGCAAATGCAAATGAAAAATTTTTCATGAACGATCCGACAAAATCGATGAATTTAGCCTATACATTTGCCAGCAAAGATATGCCAGACGTGGCTGCTAAAATTTATGAAATTTTGGTAAATAATAGCGACAGGACAAAGGATTTTTACGAGGCAGCATTAAAAAATTTAGCGCTAAATTTAGCCAAAACCAAAGATGAAAAAAGGGCGTATGAGTATCTAAACAGATATGAAAAAGAGTTTAAATATGGCGATTATATCGATGAGGTCGCTAAGGCAAAGGATGGGCTATTTTTTGAAGAGGACGACAAAAACGCCACCGCACTTCACGCAAGATATAAAGATCTCATCGAAAAATATGCTGGCACAAATATCAGCCAAAAGGCATTAATTAGCGAGCTTGAGCTTGATCTAAAAGAGCGTAAATTTGCCGATGCGCTAGCTTATAACAACCTCGCAAAAGATGAAAATTTAAGCCGGGCAATGGAGCTAGTAAATGAGGCTGCGCTTGAGCTAACAAAAGAGTTTTTCATCAAAGATGACTGCACGGCGGTTGTAAATTTACTAGAAAACTACGATGTGAGCAAGGTCTCTTTGCCGCAGTTTAAGCTATTTAACTGCTACTTTAGAACGGCGCGCTATAACGACGCGCTAGAGCTTGCCAAGGCGCATGTAAAGGATGAAAATTTAGAAGATAGAGTCGAGTGGCTGGTAAATTTGAGCAAAATTTTATATAAAAATAAAGACTACGAGCATGCGATCACTGCGGCAAATGACGCACTCTCGCTTGGCTCAGCAGTCGAGTACTCGGATCCTACGCCATCGCTTTTTGATAGATTTTACTCGCTGCTTGCGCTAAAGCGCTTTACTGAGGCGGTCTCAACGATTGGCGCGATCGAGCAGCTAAGGGGGCAGGACTTTAAGATCATCGAGGCCTACGCGGCTATAAGTGACTATGCGATGAAGAGCAACGACTATGCTATCGCTGCAACCTACGCTAAAAAGGCGCTTGAGCTGCAAACTAGGGCCAAGATAAATACCTTTTCACCAAAGCTAAATTTTGACTATTCGGAGGCTTCGTTAAAGACAGATAATCTTGACGAGGCGCTTGATGAGGCGAAATTTATCCTAAATATGAAGCTTGAGCCAGAGGACCGCTTGCATGCTCTAAATTTAGCAAGTGAAATTTACATCAGACAAAAGCAGTATAAGCTAGCTAAGCCTTATCTAAACGAATGCGTTGGCTCAAATTTCACAAGTGCTTACAAAGATGCCTGCAAAGCCAAACTTGAGATGATAAAGTAGAAATTTAGTGCCAAATTTAAATGACCTTGAAAAAGAGTATCTAAAGCTAGAAAAAGAGAATTTCCCAGACGACAAAAGGATCAAATTTATCGCAAATTTAGGCGCAAGTGACGAGATAGCGTATCATTACAAGCTTATTTGCAAAGAGTGGCAAGAGGGCTGGCAGCTAAATTTAGAAAGCAGTTTTGATAGGCATGGAGGCGTTGGGCTGGAGTTTTTATTTGAGTGCTTAGCCAAAGAGAGTGATCAAAAACTAAAAATAGAAACCATCTATCTAATAGCGCAAATTCTTTCTAAGTCTAAGCATAGAGACTTTTATGCGGCGTTTTGTGACCGCCTTATCCCTCAAATCACCTCTTTTTTGGGGAGAAATGATGTCCTTCGCCGCAAGCTTATAATAGCACTTGGCTGGGTTGGCACGTTAGAGCAAATAGAAATTTTAATAAGCGAGATGCTTGGTAGCAAAGATAGCCTTTGCAGAGCATGGGCGGCAGCTAGCCTTATGCAAATGTCCTTTCACAGGGTCAGCCAAGCAATCTTGCGAGATAAAACAAAAGCTGCATTTTTGCAAGGCATCTCTAGCGAAAAAGAGCCATACGCCTGCGCAATTATGATAGAAGCGGCTCAAAATTTGTTTGGTAAAAAGTGGATATCATCTAGCACAGCTCAAAATCAAGACTCTGAAAAGATAGAAAAAGCTAGAAAAATGGCGGTAAGGTTTTTAGGCAGGAATTAGAATAGATCAAATTTATATAATTGGCAAATTTTAATCTTAATTTTATCAGAAGGCTAGCATTAATATTCAAAAATTTTCATGATGAATTTGTAAAAAAGGGCAAATTTGCCCTTTAAGTTTAGTTTAGTAGAAGTGATTTTATATCGATTTTATGTTCAATCATCTTGCTCTCAAGCATAAATTCTTGCGTAGCCTCAAGCGCTTTTATATCATCAGCCGTGATCTTTGAGCTAAAGTCGTACTGAGGATACATGCTCTTTACCGCCTCTATGCTAAGCCCAGTCTCTTCGGCTGTAAATTTAAGCGCCTCGTCCTCGTTTGCTTTGATGTAGGCCAAAATTTCATCCTGAGCCTTTTTAAATTTCTCAACTACGTCTTTATGCTTTTTATAAAACTCGCCGCTTGTAGCCGTCACTATGACTGGAGTGATGATGCCTTTGCCGGTTGTTACGACGTGTAGGCCTGATTTTTGAGCGTTATAAGCAGCAGGTCCCGCAAGAAGCGCCATATCAACGCTGCCGTTTTCTAGCGCAGCCTGCGCAGCCGGGATGCCCATAGATACGAACTCGACGTCGTTTATGCTAAGCCCTCCAAGAGCTAGGTATCTAACCAAAAGCTCGTTTAAGATCGTGCCTTTGGGGCCTGCTACTTTTTTGCCTTTTAGATCTTTTGGCGACTTGATGTTTTTATCTTTAGAAAATATGACAAAGGCCTCTGGTGCCCTTGAATAGGCACTTATGATCTTTATATCAGCCTTATTTGCCGCTGCAAGTATGACCGAAGTGCCGCCCACGCAGTTTAGAAACTGGAGCGAATTTGAAGCGAGCGCTTGCGTTTGTTTCGCACCCGAGGTGATCTCGGAGTATTCGACTGGCACGCCAAAAGACTTCGCGTAAAAGCCTTTAAATTTATCGACGATCGATGGGACGTTTAGCGGCGATTTGACGTAGGTCATGCCGATCTTGTCTAGGCTCTCGCTTGCGTTTGCGACGAGGCAAAGCAAAGAGGCTGCACATAAAACCTTGAAAAACTTTCTCATATTTGCTCCTTGTGATTTAAATTTTGTGGATTATATAAATTTTTTGCTTCATTTTGGTTTTAATTATCATTTTATTTGCCTAAATTTCACTCAAAATTTTGCGTTTTATCGCTATTAGCTCATCGCTTAGCAGGTCTCGTGGTCTTGCTAAATTTGATAGATCGTAGTTTGACTTTATCCCGCCCTTTTCAAGCAAGATGATCTCATCAGCCAAAAATAGCGCCTCGTCGATGTTGTGAGTGACAAAAAGGATGGTTTTGCCAGCTTGTATTTTTAAAATTTCAGCTTGCATGCTAGCTCTCGTAAAGGCATCAAGCGCGGCAAATGGCTCGTCCATAAGGATCAAATTTGCCTCATACGCAAGCACCCTTGCAAGCGAAACGCGCGAGCTCATGCCACCAGAGAGCTGCGAAACTGCGGCAAATTTAAAGTCGCTAAGCCCTATCATCGATATCAAGCTACCTATCTTTTCAGCCTCTATTTCATGCTTTTTAAGAGGGAAAACGATGTTTTCATAGACGTTTAAAAACGGCATAAGACGGGGCTCTTGAAAGACAAAGCCTATCTTTGCTTGCTCTTTAAATTTTATCTCGCCAAGACTTACGCTCTCAAGGCCTGCTATAAGGCGTAAGAGCGTAGTTTTGCCACATCCGCTTCTACCAAGTATGACGGTGATCTTATCTTTTTTTATGCTTAAATTTAGCTCTCTTAAAACGTCGATCCGCTTTTCGCCTATAAAAAAATGCTTGGATAAATTTGAAATTTCTATCATTTCTCTCCTCGCAAAAGGCTAAATTTCGCTATCAAAAGCAAAAAGAGCCTATCTATGAGCACGCCGCAAATGCCGATCGTAAAAATGCCTACAAATATCCTATCCGCGCGTGAGAGCTCCTCGGCGTCAAGGATTAAGTAGCCTAGCCCGCTTGAAGCCGCTATCATCTCAGCTCCGATGATCGCGCGCATGGCGTAGCCAAAGCCTATTCGCATGCCGACAAAGATATCTTTTAGCGCGCTTTTTAGGATGATCTTGTAAAAAATTTCAAATTTACTAAAGCCAAAAATTTTACCAACCTCGATGAGCTTTATATCGCAGCTCGTTAGCCCCTTTTGGATACTTAAAAACATCGGGAAAAACGAGGCTAGGATGATAATGATGATCTTTGGCGTCTCGTTTATACCAAACCAAAGCACCAAAATGGCGATCAAACTAAGCGGCGGGATATTTCTAAAAAACTCCAGTATCCACTCGTAATAAACGCTGATCTTTGGCAAAAGTGCCGCTATACCGCCAAGCACGAGCGCTAGGGCAAAGGAGAGAGCATAGCCTGCAAATATGCGCTTAAAGCTGATGATCGTATGCGTAGCAAGCTCGCCACTTAGGCTCATGCTATACATCGTCTTTAGCGTAGCTAGCGGACTTGGCAAGATATACGGCGTGAAAATTTCTAGCTCGCAAACGACCTGCCAGATGGCAAAGATCGCTAGGATCAAAATGCTCTTTTTAAAAATCTCCCTCACAGCCCATCTCCGTTGTGACAGCCGTTTTCGCAGTATAAAAGCTCGATGATCTGGTAGTTTTTAAGCTCGCTAAATTTATATGAAAGGGCGTTTTCTATCTTCTCTTTACTGCTAAGACTTAGTGTTTTTACGCCCAAATTTGTGAAAAATCCCGGCGGTATCGGACTTTGCTCGATACTACGCATCTTTAAATTTATAGCGTTTTGCTCCCTAAAGCTTTTCCACGTCAAAAATGTAGTTCGCGCTAAATTTAGCCCTCTGCCAAGCTCTGCCAAGTCCTCACAGGGCGTCGTCACGTAAAGCCACTCGTTCTCTTTTAGCTTTGCACTAAGCTCAAGCGCGCTTTCTATTAAAATGGGGTTTAAATTTGATATGAGATCGGCCTGCTCTTTGAAATTTGCCCTGATGAAATTTACAGCCCTCGGACAGCGGCTATCA
>ENA-OWNK01000429-OWNK01000429.1-metagenome-genome-assembly--contig:-NODE-429-length-19892-cov-5.683974_pt1 | contig 19892 bp, 22 predicted proteins | sample MGYA00245343_ERZ651121 | MGnify/ENA primary metagenome ERZ651121 (study PRJEB26857, sample SAMEA4031775) | metagenome | biome: human; feature: oral; material: saliva | place: Philippines | collected 2014... | reverse complement strand
GGTGACTTTGACGATAATACAGGCGCTCAGTCACGCTTTGGTGATTTGACGGAAGTTAAGTATGACAATACAGATGTCAACTATGACTATACCCTTACAATTCATGAGGGGCTTGACCGTTACACAGTTAACAATGACCTTAACGCTGCAATCGCTGATCGCTTGAAATTGCAATCCGAGGCACAAACTCGAACAATGAACAAGCGAATTGGTAAATACTTGTCAGACAACGCTGCTAAGACTGAAGCTCTCGCTGATTTTACAGATGACAAAGTAAAAGCTTTGTTCAATAAGTTGTCAGCTTATTACACAAACAACGAAGTTACAGCGCCAGTTACTGTTTACTTACGTTCAGAACTTTACAATGCCATTGTTGATATGGCCTCAGTTACAAGCGCTAAAGGGGCGACCATCTCCCTTGATGAGAATGGGCTACCAAAATACAAGGGCTTTACCTTGGAAGAAACGCCAGCACAATACTTTGAGACAGGAGTTATTGCTATCTTCTCACCAAACGGTATCATCATTCCGTTTGTTGGTATCTCAACAGCTCGTGTAATTGAGGCTGAAAACTTTGATGGTGTGAAATTGCAAGCTGCTGCTAAGGGTGGTACTTACACTCTTGATGACAACAAGAAAGCAATTTACAAAGTCACAGGAACTATTGTGTAGGAGGTAGAACATGGCACTTTACAAAGCAACCAAAAATCTTTTCTTTGGGGAACTCAACAAGGATGTAATTGTCGATGACATTATTGAACTTGATGAAGATTATGCTAAAGAAGTCAACAAGAAACTCAAAAATGCTTTTCCAGATGTGAAAAATGTTTTGGAACTTGTTGACAAAAATGGAACGCTTGAACCAGAAGAAGATGCCCCATCAGTAGGTGATGTATCTCAAGCAACTATTGAAGATTAAATAAGGGGTGGCAACACCCTTTATTTTTAAGGGAGGTTACGCATGACTTATTTAACACAAGAGGAGTTTACTGAGCTAGGTTTTGATGAAGTTACAGGCTTTGAAAAATTGGCAAAACGGGCAAAGATAGCGATTGACCTATACACTAACGGTATTTATCAGAAAGGCATTGATTTTGAAAAAGAAATTGCCTATCGAAAGAATGCTGTAAAGCTAGCTATGGCTTTCCAAATCGCCTATCTAGATGCCTCTGGTATTATGTCTGCTGATGACAAACAGCTAGCCAATAGCGTTTCTATTGGCCGTACATCAATCTCTTATAGCACCTCACAAAGCACCTCAGCAGGTCAGCAATTCAATTTGTCTATGGATGCTGAAAACGCTTTGAAACAAGCTGGCTTTAGCCTAGTTGTTGGAGTTGCCTATGATCGATAAGCGACTATTAAAAGGGATTGACAAGCGTTTGCTAAAGGATGTTCTGACCATCAAGAAAGTGACTGACAAAAACGATTATGGGGATGAAGTATATTCGGAGCCGTTGACTATTAAAAATGTACGTTTTGATAGATCAGTGGGGTCATCTGGTAATCGTAACTCAAAATCTGGTACAGGAAATTCAAAATCAAGGCAAAAACAAGGGGTTATTTACCTCTATCCCTCACTATCTTTTGTGACAGTCAATGATGATTGGATGGGTGCAAAAGTAAATGATGGGATAAGAGATTACACAATTAATGGATATCAAACTAACTATTATGATGGTGAGATATTCAGTCAAGAAATTGAGGTGATCTAATGAGTATTGCCATTAAAGTTGACTTGCAGAAAGCCAAACATAAACTTTCGAGCGAATCCATGACAAGAGGAAAGGTTGCAGTCGCTAGCAAAATCTTGCTAGATAATGAGCAATATATCCCCTTGAGGGGTGGAGAGTTGAGAGCTTCTGGTCGAATCATCGGGCAAGGTGATGCTGTTGTTTATGGCACGGTTTACGCTAGGGCACAATTTTACGGTTCAAACGGTATTGTCACCTTTAGGAGATATACCACTCCAGGTACAGGAAAACGATGGGATCAAGTTGCTACTAGCAAGCATGCTGAAGAATGGGCTAGAGCTTTTGTGAAAGGAATGGGGCTTTAATGCGAGAGAATGACTTTCAAAATGTACTTTTAAAGCATATCAAGACTTTAAATTTACCAATCCAACCACGCTTGGATTATTTTGAGGATGATAAGAATGACCTGGTTATCAATCAGATACCAGGCGGAAAAGTAGACAGAGAGTATATGGATGGCACACAAGAGATTTCTTTGCCGTTTGAAATTGCTGTAAAGGCAAAAAAGAACTCAATAGCCAATGACACGATCTGGTTAGTCACCTCAGAACTATCAAAGATAGATTTAGTTTTGCCAAGTGATGATAATTCCTATGAATATATGGGAATGGAAGTCAGTCGTCCTGCTATGAAAGGTAAGGATGAGCAAGGCTATTATTATTACACAATTGAAATTGTGGCAAAAATCGTAATAGAGAGGAATAAACAATGACAAGACAAAAAAACGCCCTACGTGGCCATTTTGTAGCTCCATACAATGGAGGAACTGAACCATCAACAGAAGATGCATGGTTGGAACTTGCTAAATGGATTTCAGATGTATCAGATGATACGGACGAGAAAACAGATGATCAAGCATACTATGACGGTGATGGAGTTGAAGAAACAACGGTAGTCAGTGTAAAAGGTGCTTATACCTTTGAGGGTACTTATGATCCAGAAGATAAGGCACAGGCTCTTATTGCTAGCATGAAGTACAAGACAGGGGATGACCGGAAGTTATGGCACAAAGTTGTATCTTCTGACAAGAAAAAACAATGGGTGGGAGCTGCAACAGCAACAGAAATCAAAGCTGGCTCTGGCGCTGCCTCTGACTATGAAGCGTTTGGATGTAAGCTTTCTTACAATTCAACGCCAAAAGAAACTGGCATTGGTTAATAGCTTTTGATAAGGGCGGGCATTGAGCCTTGCCCTTTTTAACAACAGGAAAAGGAGTAGAGACATGACAGATATTCAGATTGAACTAAAACGTACAGGATTTCCGGTAAAAATCGGCGAAGTAGAGCTATGGTTTGATACAAGTCAAGAGAGTTTAATGCGCTTTTATGACATGGAAGAAGAATTACAACGTCGCCTTGTCCAATATGAATTGGATGTTGTAACTGCAAATATTGACAACAAAATTGAGCGTGATGGAGTAACAAAAGAAGTAGTTGCTGGGGCTATTGAATTGGAGAAGAAACAGCTTGAAATTCAATATGATCTTATTTTTGGTGATGGTACATTTGACAAGTTGTATTCTGTTTATCCGGATTATAACGCCCTAAATAACGCTCTAGAACAGACTGCAATCATGTTGCATGACAAGTTGGAAGAGGTTGCTGAACAACACAAAACGGTAGTGAAAGAGCGCGCTAGTCACTATTTAAACAAGGGTAAAGTCACTCCAATCAAGAACAACAAGAAACGCAGAAAGAACAAAAAGAAATAGCTGGGTAAAAAATATGTCTATGAAATTAAATGATGCCTTAGTCACAAATTTCTCTATTGCTGATAAAGAGTATGACATAGACTTGTCTTTTAATAAGGTTCTGGATGTCTTTGAAATCTTGAAAGAGGAGGAAATGACGTATTTAGAACAAGCTCAATTGATTGTCCATTTGCTAACTGGCCAAGAATTACATGACATCAAAGAGGTTGTAGACTGTTGGATTTATATAAAAGAACATTTTTTAGAAATCGAAAAAGAAACTGTTCAGTATGATTTGCTAGGCAATCCAATGCCAACGGCAAAAAATGAAGAAGAACAAGAAAAATTGATTTTAAAGAGAAATGAGTTGGCCGATGAATTAGATTGTGCACCATCTCAGATTAGTTATGTATTGAGTACGCGTTTTTCTAATGAACGAGGATTTGATGTTGAATCTAGACGTGGATTAGGTGGATATATTAGGATTCGTAAGTTGCAACCAGAATCTTCTAATATGGTACCAGCAGTGACAACTTATCATATCTATGAAGGTCCAAATCGCGTGGAACGGTTAATCGATTTGCGCGATGTTGATCAATCTTTATTTCAATTGTTACAAGATAATAAAATTACAAAGCGCGAGGCTCAAATGATGCATAATTCATTTGCTAGCATCATTGAACATGTAGATTATGAATCTAGAAATGATGCTATTCGCAGTCTTTATGCATCTATGATAGAGACATTGCGGAAGGAGTGATGTCATATGAAATGCGATCATTGCCATACAAACGAAGCAACAGTGCATATGACAAATATCATAAATAATCAAAAAACAGAACAACATTTATGTTCGTCCTGTGCTAATAAATTACAAAAAGATGGTAAATTATCACCGTTTAGTTCTTTCGTAAATGATATGTGGGACAATGATTTTTTCTCCAATGATTTTTTCAAGAATATGGTGTATCCAGACCATATGTTACAATCTCAACAGATGAAACGCTGTCCAAATTGTGGAAATACATTTGAAGATTTTAATCGATTTGGAAAATTTGGATGTCCTAGTTGTTATGACACATTTAAAGATCAGATCTTATCGCTTGTTCAACGTATTCAAGGGGCTGGTGAATATGAAGGGCGTGTGCCGAGTCAAGGACATAATATGTTTAAGGCCCAGTATGAAATTAAGCAACTACGTCGTCAATTGGACATGGCTGTCAGTGATGAAAAATTTGAAGAAGCCGCTCAAATTAGAGATAAAATCAAAGCCTTAGAATCTAAGGCCCATAATAAAGAAAATTGAGGAGGATAGTATGTTTGATAATATTTTAGATGCAGCCCTTAGTAAATGGCTCCAACATACGCCATCCGATTCAGATCATATCGTTATTTCTAGTCGTATACGATTAGCTCGGAATTTTAGAGACACATTATTTACCAATAAAAATGATGAATCAGCTCTAAATCATGTTGATTCCATTGCACGTGGATTGGTTACTACGTTAAAAGATTCAGACAATCAAGATTATTACTATATCAGTCTAGATAAATTGTCTGATACAGAGCGTGCTATTCTTGTGGAAAAACATTTGATTAGTCCTGTTATGGCTGAAAAACTGCCATATCGTAGCTTACTTGTATCCGATGACGCATCGGTGGCAATCATGGTTAATGAAGAGGACCATTTACGCATACAAACTATGGAGGCGGGCCTCAACTTAATAGATGCTTTTCACCATGCAGAACGCATTGATGATGCTATTGATGAGAAGCAACCATTTGCTTTTAATGAATCCTTTGGATATTTGACGGCATGCCCAACGAATGTGGGCACTGGTTTACGCGCTTCTGTTATGCTTCATCTTCCTGCATTAGCAATGACTGGACGCATTAATCGTCTCGTTCGCAGTATTGTTCAGCTTGGCTATTCTGTGCGCGGTTTATATGGCGAAGGTTCTGAAGCATTAGGTCATATTTATCAGGTGTCTAATCAACGTACGATGGGCATCAGCGAAGCCGATACCATTGAGCAATTGACGAAGATTGTAGAAGGTATCATAGCAGAAGAACGAAAATGTCGCCAAACATTGGTGCACAACGATAAAGATGGTCTTGAAGATCATTTGTGGCGGTCTTATGGTATATTGCGCTATGCAAGGTCTATGAGTGGTCATGAGTCCCTAGAAAAATTAAGCGATGTTCAATTAGGTGTAGATTTAGATATCTTACCCGCATGGTCGAGCGATAGTTTTAATGAGGTGGTGGCTATTACAAGACCTAATTCTTTACTTAAATATATGGGAAAAGAAGAGGTAAGTCCTCAAGAACGCGATAATTATAGAGCGACAGTCATTAGAGAAAAACTTTCACAAAAACAATAAGTGATTTTCCTATTTTTTATGATATTTAAGAATACTATTCATGGAGACATTCCATTTAATATAGATTGATAAAATGTACCTTCATTTCATGAATGAAGTTTATATAGAGAGCGCAAACTGATGTTTGCGAACGAGGTAATACATATGATGCAACGATTTACAGATGATGCACAACGAGTGTTATCCTTCGCCCAAGAAGCGGCCTTAGAACTAGGGCATGACTATGTGGGAACGGAACATGTACTCATTGGGCTCACAAAGGTTAAAAATGGTGTTGCCGCAAAAGCTCTTAATGAGCTGGGTCTTAGTGCGGAGTCCATTATTGAAGATGTGGAAAATCACATTGGGCGTGGACATAAGAAAGCCAGTTCCGTATATATGACACCTCGCGTAAAACATGTGCTAGAGTTAGCTGTTGAAGTAGCTAATCGTATGAATCACAATTATGTGGGAACGGAACATATTCTATTAGGTTTGTTGAGCGATGGTGGCGGTGTAGCAGTCGGTCTGTTACGCAATCATAATATTCGCGCTAATGATGTTGTTGACGCAATTCGGGATATCCTTGGTTCGTCTGGCAGTACTAGTCATAGTGGTGAAGATAATAAAGAAAGTAGCTCATTAGGCGATCTTGCTGATTTTGGAACAGATTTAAATGAATCTGCTAAACAAGGAAAAATTGATCCTGTAATTGGTCGAGATAAGGAGATTTCGAGGGTAATTCAAATTTTGAGTCGTCGTACCAAAAATAATCCAGTACTTATCGGTGAACCAGGTGTAGGCAAAACGGCTATTGCAGAAGGCTTGGCACAGCGTATCGTAAACGGTAATGTGCCAGAAATTTTACGCAATAAGCGAATTATTTCATTGAGCATCAGTTCGATGTTGGCCGGTGCTAAATATCGTGGTGAGTTTGAAGAACGGTTGAAAAAAGCCATTGATGAAGTTCAAAAACATGACGATATGATTATATTCATCGATGAAATTCATACATTAGTTGGCGCTGGTGCCACTGAAGGCGCCATGGATGCAGCGAACATCTTAAAACCTGCATTAGCTCGTGGTGAGTTCCAAGTGATTGGTGCTACAACCTTAGATGAATATAAAAAGCATATTGAAAAGGATGCAGCCTTAGAACGTAGATTTCAACCGGTTTTAGTCGGCGAACCTTCTGAAGAGGATGCACTCGAAATTTTAAAGGGGCTACGCGATCGGTATGAGGCCTTTCACAAGGCTAAGATTACTGATGAAGCACTGGAAGCTGCCGTATCATTATCAAGTCGATATATTACGGATCGATTCTTGCCGGATAAGGCTATCGATGTTGTCGATGAGGCGGCTTCCAAGGTGCGGATGAAAGTGTTTTCTGCCGCACCCGATGTGAAAGCATTGGAAACACAATTAGCAGATGTCAAAAAGGAAAAAGAAGCTGCTGTAACAGCTCAGGAATTTGAGAAGGCGGCTGAGATGCGTGATGAAGAAAGGCGCATTGAAAAGGAAATTAACGATAAGAAAAAAGCGGCCAAGGAAAATAGTGATGCTAAGTTAGTTGTGACTGACGAAGATATCGCCTCTGTTGTAGCACAATGGACAGGTATTCCGGTTTCTAAAATCGCACAGGAAGAATCTGAATCATTATTACACTTAGAAGAAGAGCTTCATAAACGCGTCATCGGTCAAGATGAGGCCGTTGTGGCTGTCTCCAAGGCTATTCGCCGTGCGAGAGCCGGCCTAAAAGATCCAAAACGTCCTATTGGATCCTTCCTATTCCTAGGTCCTACTGGGGTAGGTAAGACCGAATTGGCTCGTGCCTTAGCTGTTGCCTTATTTGGTGATGAGACAGCCATGATTCGTCTAGATATGTCAGAATATATGGAAAAACATACAGTATCTCGTTTAGTTGGTGCACCTCCAGGCTATGTGGGCTATGAAGAAGGTGGTCAGTTAACAGATGCGGTACGGCGTAAACCATATAGCGTAATTCTTCTTGACGAAGTAGAAAAGGCTCATGCAGATTTCTTTAATATCTTATTACAAGTTCTTGATGATGGTCGATTAACAGATAGCCAAGGTCGTACTGTTGATTTTAGGAATACTGTTATTATCATGACAAGTAATTTAGGTGCAAATGCACTACGTAAAGGTTCTCCTGAACTTGGTTTCTTGGCCGCAAAGAAGTCTGATAGTGCATCTGATACTTCTAACGAAGTTAATTTTAAGGAAGCCAAGAAATCTGTTATGGATGCGGTAAAACGTCATTTCCGTCCTGAATTTTTGAATCGTATCGATGAAATGATTGTATTCCATGCTTTAACATCAAATGATTTAAAACAAATTGTTACAATTTTAATGGATACTGTAGTAAAACGCCTTGATGATATGGGTTTATCCCTTGAAATTACTCCAGCAGCTATAGATATGCTTGTGAAAGAAGGATCTGATTTTTCAATGGGCGCACGTCCATTGAAACGAGCTATTCAACGGTTGATTGAAGATCCTATTTCAGATCTTATTTTACAAGGTAATGCTCCGGAAGGTGCTACCATCAAGGCTGATGTAGAAGATGAACACATTATTGTAAAATCTTCTAATTAACTGGGAATAGATATTGTTCTCATACAGTCTTTTATGTAAAATTTAATGTCAAAATGGTATACTATTAGTGATAATAGTTGACCGTAGTATAAATTATGCACAAAAGGTCATGAGTGAATTATCATTCATGACCTTTTACTTTTCATGGGGGTTGTATGGCAAAGGTAAAAACCGTTTTCTTTTGTAATAATTGTGGTGCTGAGTCTGCCAAGTGGATGGGAAAATGCCCTCAATGCGGTGAATGGAATACACTGGTTGAAGAAGTGGTAAAAGACACTAAACATAGTCGTACGCCATCTGTGCGTGGTGTGGGCACCAATACGACTAAACCTGTGCCATTGCCAGATATTGAAATGTCCGCCGTATCTAGAATTCCCACGACCTATAAGGAAATAGATAGAGTGCTTGGCGGTGGGATTGTGCCTGGTGCGTTAATGTTATTAGGTGGCGATCCTGGTATTGGCAAATCAACATTGCTCTTACAAGTTTCTCAAAAGGTAGCCGATACAGTTGGTACTGTTTTATATGCATCTGGCGAAGAATCACAATTGCAATTAAAACTGCGGGCGGAACGATTACATATTAATAGCGAACGATTACATGTTATAGCCGATACAGATTTAGATCATATTCTTGAGGTCGCATTAGGCCAAAAACCGTCTTTATTGGTTATCGACTCCATACAAACCATGTATACTGCAGATATTGAAGCAGCACCGGGGAGTGTTAGTCAAGTTCGTGAATGCACATCCCGATTATTGAGATTTTGTAAGGAACAGAATATTCCAACCATCATCATTGGCCATGTAACAAAGGAAGGTAATATTGCAGGCCCACGTATGCTCGAGCACATGGTGGATGTAGTACTTTATTTTGAAGGGGAACGTTCCTATCAATTCCGTATATTACGAGCTATTAAAAATCGTTTTGGATCTACATCGGAAACCGGTATTTTTACCATGATTGAAGATGGTTTAGCAGAGCTTGCTAATCCGTCGGCGTCCTTGTTAGCTGAACGAGCTGATGATGAAAGTGGTAGTGCGGTCATGATTTATCTAGAAGGGGTTCGTCCCATTCTGGTAGAGGTTCAAAGCTTGGTAGCTACAACAGCATTTGGAATGCCAAGACGTACGGCTATTGGCTATGATTTGAATCGTCTAATTGTGCTACTAGCAGTATTGGAAAAACGCTGCGGATTTACGCTGGGCAATAAGGATGTTTATGTCAATGTAATTGGTGGGTTAAAGGTTAATGAACCGGCTTGTGATTTATCGATGGCCGTTGCCATTGTATCTAATCTTAAAAATCGTGTAGTACCGCATGACATGGTAATTCTTGGTGAGGTTGGATTGACAGGTAATGTTCGTAGCATCCCACGCATAGAACAACGGATTAACGAAGCTAAGAAATTAGGCTTTACAAAGTTTATTATCCCAGAAGGAAACTATAAACAAATTAAGCACGATGATAAGTCTATTCAAATCCGCGGTGTTACGTCCATTGCACAAGCGATGCAACTTGTATTCTCCTAATTGTTTTTTTGTTCATAGTAGGCTAATCCAAACAATATACACTTTATCTATTTGAAGGAGGTGATGCCATGATTTATGGCATTTTACGGTATGTGATTGCTATCCTCATTGGTACAGCAGCATACGTAGGTATGGACAATTTAGCCCCTATTATTGATCCTTATTTAGTATCTCAATTTGCAAGCTTTGGTGATATGTCGCTCACTGTGGCACGTATTTCAGTTATTGTAATTGGTACGATTATTGGTATTTTAATAGGCTATTTTATTTCGTCCTTTATTTTAAAACAAGGTTTAGTTATTGCTAGACGATTGGAACGGGTATTAACACATATTCCTAACCAAGAATTGATTGCAGGCACCATCGGTTTATTATTTGGTCTTATTATTGCTAATTTAATTGGTGCAGCATTTAATCAGGTTCCTATTATTGGCCCGTATATTTCAATCATTTTAAGTGCTATTTTTGGCTATAGTGGTGTACGTTTGATGGCGCGTAGGGGACCAGAAATGTATATGAACTACTTGAAACAATGGAAACGCAGTGAGGCGGGGACTAAAAAAGGTAGAGGATTCAATATGTTTGGGTCTCATAAGTCCACCGATTCTAATGCGACTGCGAAATTACTAGATACTTCTGTTATTATTGATGGTCGTATTAAGGAGTTGTGCGCAACTGGCTTTATTGATGGGCCATTGGTAGTTCCAGTCTTTGTTTTAAATGAGTTACAAATTATTTCTGACTCCGCAGACGCGATGAAACGAAATCGTGGACGTCGTGGATTAGATATTTTGAAAGAAATGCAGGATGCAAAACTTGTACCTATTGAAATTGTAGAAGATGACTATGATGATCTACACGAAGTTGATTCTAAATTGATGCGATTAGCCTTAGAGAAACAATGGAAGCTCATGACCAATGATTTTAATCTCAATAAGGTGGCTCGCGTACAAGGCATTAAGGTTTTAAATTTAAACGAATTAGCCAATGTATTAAAACCGGTCCTCATTGCAGGTGAATGGATTCGCGTACAAGTGATGAAGGAAGGTAAAGAGGTTCAACAAGGCGTTGCCTACCTAGATGATGGTACCATGATTGTCGTAGAAGATGGTCGCCCGTATGTAGGTCAAGAGGTTGAGGTTATGGTTACATCCATTTTACAAACCAGTGCAGGTCGTATGATTTTTGCGCGTGTAGATGGAGGTAAGCATGAGTAAGGTTAGCTGTATTGTATTAGCTGCCGGTGCAGGTCGCCGGATGGGTCATGATGAGAACAAAATTTTCATTAAACTTGGCAATAAATCGATTATTCAATGGACGTTAAGTCATATTGAACAAGTTAAAGCCGTTAATGAAGTCATTCTCGTTGTTGCTGATGGTGAAGCAGCCTATATGGAGCAGCATATTGCGTCATTAGGGCTTTCAAAATCAATTAAAATTATCACAGGTGGCAAAGAGCGTCAAGATTCTGTGTATGCAGGTTTACAAGCGGTTAGCGATGATATGGATATTGTCCTCGTTCACGATGGCGCTAGACCTTTAGCAAAGCCAGAGTTATTTGAACGGGTCATTGAAGGCGCCAAGACTCATGGTGCTGTGACTATAGGCGTACCATCTACAGATACAATTAAGCGTGTTGATATCGATGGACAGGTTTTAGAAACATTAAATCGTAACGAGTTGATGAATATTCAAACGCCACAAGGCTTCCTAAAAGATATATTCAAAGAAGCTCAAGAAACGGCTAAGCGTGATGCTTATTTGGGAACGGACGACGTGTCCTTAGTTGAATATATCGGTAAAGATGTTTACATTTTAGATGGCGATTATGAGAACATCAAGGTTACGACACCAGATGATATAGTGGTGGCTACGCGGTATTTAGGAATCAAGGAGCAGCGTATGCGCATAGGTTTTGGTTATGACATTCATCGATTAAAGGAAGGTAGACCTTGTATTATAGGCGGTGTTCATATCGAATCGCCTATTGGTCCTGATGGTCATTCCGATGCAGATGTGTTGATTCATGCATTGATGGATGCCTTACTTGGTGCTGCTGGTTTAAAGGATATAGGCTACTATTTTCCACCGGAAGATGATGCATATAAAGGGATTTCTAGCATGATTTTATTAAAACATGTGAATTCACTGTTGAAAGAACGAGGTTTACAAGCCTATAATATAGATATTATGGTTATTTCTGAAACGCCAAAATTAAAGCCACACATCGATACGATGAAGGCTAATTTACAATCTGTATTAGAAATTCCATTAGATCGCATTAGTATTAAAGCTACTACCAATGAAATGCTGGGCGCTATCGGGCGTCGTGAAGGTATTGCAGCACAGGCGGTAGTTTCCGTATATGAAGGAGAGGTTTAATTATGAAGGTACGTTTTGCACCAAGTCCAACAGGTCCATTTCATATTGGCGGGGCTCGATCCGCTCTATTTAACTGGCTATTAGCACGTAAGGAAGAAGGCACATTTGTATTGCGCATTGAAGATACTGATTTGGCACGTTCCACACGTGAAAGTGAAGAAAATATCAAAGCTTCTTTACAATGGCTTGGTATGAATTGGGATGAAGGTGTTGATGTAGGTGGTGAAAATGGCCCGTATCGTCAAACAGAACGTCTTGATTTATATAAAGAAGTAACACAACGTTTACTTGATGAAGATAAAGCTTATGAATGTTTCTGCTCCGCTGAAGAACTAGATGAAGTTCGTCAAGCTCAAATGGAACGCGGTGAAACACCTAAATACAATGGTCATTGCTGCCATTTATCAGAAGAAGAAAAAGAAAAATACCGTGCAGAAGGTAGAAAACCGACAATTCGCCTTCGTGTGCCATTGAATAAAACTTATGCATTCGATGATATGGTTCGTGGTCATGTATCCTTCGAATCCAATGGTGTAGGTGATTTCGTTATCGTTAAATCTGATGGTATTCCTGTATATAACTTTGCCGTTGTTATGGACGATCACATGATGAAAATTACTCATGTAATTCGTGCAGAAGAACATTTATCTAACACACCACGCCAAATGGCTATCTACGAAGCCCTTGGCTGGGATGTGCCGGTTTTTGGTCACATTTCCTTGATTCTCGGTAAAGATTACAAGAAAATGTCCAAGCGTCATGGTGCTACATCTGTTGAACAATATAAACAATTGGGCTACTTACCAGAAGCACTTGTAAACTTCTTAGCACTTCTTGGATGGGCTCCAGAAGGGGAAGAGGAATTCTTCACACAAGATGAATTGATTCAAGCGTTCTCCATGGATCGTGTAGCAAAAAATCCAGCCGTATTTGATATCGATAAATTGAATCATATCAACTTCCACTACATGAAGAATTTGAGCGATGAAGAATTATTCCATCTTTGCTTACCTCATTTAAAAGAGGTTGGCCTTGCTCCAGATAGCATGAACCAACAAGATATCGATCGATTGACATTGCTATGCACTACATTCCGTGATCATATTAGCTATGGTGCTCAAATTAAGGACCATGTTGGTATGTTCATGGGTGAAACAGTATTCCTTGAAGAAGGTCATGAAGAAGAATTGCGTGCTGTATTGAACGAAGAAACTGCATCAACTGTTCTTAATGCGTTCCGCAATGCATTGGCTGAACTTGATGAGATTACACCAGAGGTCGTAAAAACAACTATTAAGGCCGTTATGAAAGAAACTGCTTTGAAGGGTAAATTTGTATTCATGCCAATTCGCGTGGCTTTAACAGGTCAAATGCATGGCCCAGATTTGAATAATATCGTTACCTTACTAGGTAAAGAGAAATGCTTACATAACTTAGACAATGTAAGTGCGCTAACTAAATAATCATTATATTATGTCTATTCAAAGGCTCTCACGATTTTGTTGTGAGAGCCTTTCTTGTATATATTCTATAGATTTACTTTAATTATCGGCGTATTTTATTTGATTTTTGTGAAAGTGAGTGTTTCGATGAGTTTAATTCGTTCTATTAATCATCTTTTCAATAACTATCTATCTTGGATAGTATTATTGATGGTCGTATTCTCATAACTTAATATATATTTCATACGGTTGCTATATGGGCGTATATATGGGGGAGAAGAATAGGGATTTTTCTTGTACTTATTGACATTCTTTAGCATTATTGGTAAAATTATTTTATATATAAATAGAGGTTATACATTAACAGCAGAGATTGAAAGAAGTACTCTACGACTAACTTTTTAGCGAGAACCGATGGTGAAAGGGTTTAAGGATAGGTAGACGAAATGCATTCATGAGCTGGCATTCCGATTATAGGTAGGTTTGTCCGGTCACGCGCCGTTATGCGTTGAGTGGGTATTTTTGTGATACCTAACAGAGTGGAACCGCGGACCATCGTCTCTGTATGAGATGAGAGGTCTTTTTTTATTTTATAGGACATGGAGGCATCGGTAACGATGAGAGAAATTACAGTTTATAATACAATGACGCGCCAAAAAGAGGTGTTTACTCCAGTAACGCCAAGTGAAGCGAAGATGTATGTATGTGGTGTAACACCATATAATCATCCTCACATTGGCAATGCTCGTCCTTTCGTAACTTGGGACGTAATCCGTCGCTACATGAAGCATGTAGGATATAAAGTGACTTATGTACAAAATTTTACCGATGTAGATGATAAAATCATCAATACATCTAATGGTGAAGGCGTAGCGTGGGACGTAATTGCTAATCGCTATATTGATAGCTATTTTGAGGTCATGGATGCACTTGGTGTGGAGCGTGCTGACGTATATCCACGTGTATCTACACATATTCCTGATATCATTAAAATGATTGCAACCCTTATTGAAAAGGGCTATGCATATGAGTTAGATGGCGACGTGTATTTCAGCGTTGAAAAATTTGAGCATTATGGTGAATTATCTGGCCGTACCTTAGATGATATGGAGGCTGGTGCCCGTATCGAAGTCGATGGCCGTAAAAAGAATCCTATGGACTTTGCGCTTTGGAAATCTGCCAAACCAGGCGAACCATTCTGGGAAAGTCCTTGGGGCAATGGTCGTCCGGGTTGGCATATTGAATGTTCCGCTATGAGCCAAAAATATTTAGGAGAAGAGTTTGATTTCCATGGTGGTGGCAGTGACTTAATATTCCCTCATCATGAAAATGAAATTGCTCAATCCGAAGGTTGTTCTGGACATCATCCATCTGTAAAATACTGGTTACATAATGGTTTTATTACTATTAATTCCGAAAAAATGTCTAAATCTTTGAATAATTTCTTCTTAGTGAAAGACATTTTAGAACAATATAGTCCAGATGCATTGCGTTATTTCTTGTTAAGCACACATTATCGTAGCCCATTGGATTTCTCTGATGAACGATTAGAAGAAGCTAATAAATCCTTAGAACGTCTTAATACAGCTATTGAAAATTTATTATACCTTGAAAAATGTGAGCCTGGTTCTTGTGAAGATGCAGAACGTTTATTAGAACAGGCTAAAGTATATGAAGAAGAATTTGAAGCTGCAATGAGTGATGATTTCAACACTGCATTAGCTACATCTAGTATGTTTGGTCTTGCTAAGGAAATTAATATTTACTATCAAGTTGTAACAGGTAGAGAAGGTGTTGTTTGCCAAGATGCTATCGCAGAGGTAAAACGTATCTTCAAATTTATGACAGAGGTCATTGGCGTATTAGAAAAAGCTTGGGAAGGTAATACTGGTGCTGACGCAGCAGAATACGAACAATTGATGGATGTTATTCTCTCTGTTCGTCAAGCATGCCGTGAACAAAAGCAATGGGCTCTTGCGGATTGCATTCGTGATCGTTTAGCGGAAATTGGCATTACTATTGAGGATTCTCCAACAGGAGCACGGTGGAAAAAGCGTGAAATTTAAACAATTTCAATTCTTGAAACAAGAAGCCATTAAAAAATTAATACTTTTGGATACAGAGCATAGCTCTTTTGTACCTAAATCAGCATCTGAAGTGATAGCTTCAGATGCTGTCATGTTGGCATATATTGGTGATGCTGTTTATTCCATGTATATTAGACAACGTGTGGTAGAAATGAGTATTTCTAAGGTACAGGTTTTACATACTCTAGTTACCGAGTTTATTTGCGCAAAATCACAGTCTAAGGCCTTTGAACAATTGGAATCGATTCTTACAGAAGATGAACAAACTATTGCTAGGCGAGCTCGCAATAGTAATGTGAATGTACCTAAAAGCAGCTCCGTCCGAGAATACCGAAATAGTACAGCCTTTGAAGCAGTCCTTGGGTTCTTATATGAATCAGGTCAGCAAGACCGCCTTAACGAGTTAATGCAAGAGGCCTATTCTATTACATTAAGAGGACTTTCACATGGATAATTATATTGTAGGCAGAAATGCCGTAAAAGAAGCATTAAAAGCAGGACGCTCAATACAACGGATTTTAGTTAGTGAAGATAAGGTTAAAACGGGTTTGTCAGATATTGTAGGCCTTGCAAAATCGAAGGGGGTTGAGATACGCCCTACGCCTATTAAGCAAATGAATCGCTATGAAACAGACGTACCACATCAAGGTGTAATTGCCTTTGTAAATGCGGTAGAGTTTAAAGAACTTGGCGAAGTGCTACAAGAATCTAATCAAGAGACCCCATTACTTATTCTGACAGATGGTGTAGAAGATCCCCATAACATGGGGGCTATTATTCGTACCGCTGAATGCGTGGGGGCTACAGCCGTATTGATTCCAAAACGCCATAATGCACCTATCAATGCTACAGTCGCTAAAACATCAGCTGGTGCAGTAGATCAAATTCCACTCGTCCAAGTGGGCAATGTAGCTCAAACGATTAAACAGTTGCAAAAACAAGGCTTTTGGGTTCTTGGGGCGCATATGGAAGGTGACCGTACCTTATATGATGCTGATTTAACAATACCTACAGTTCTTGTTATCGGAAATGAAGGCAAGGGAATTAGTCGCGTTGTAAAGGAAGCTTGTGATTTCCTAGTTACTATTCCTATGTATGGTAATTTGAACTCCTTAAATGCATCTGTAGCGGCAGCTATTCTTATGTATGAAGCAGTTCGTCAACGGACTATAAAGGCAAAATAGAGGTGCTCTATGTTAAAGGATATATTAATCGTTGATGGATATAATGTCATCTTCGCATGGCAAAGTTTAAAAAATTTGGCTAATGAATCCTTGGAACACGCACGTATGGAATTGCGTAATCAGTTACTAAACTATGGTAAATTTAAAGGTTATGAAGTCATTCTTGTTTTTGATGGTAAATATACTAAATCAATAGCGAGCATTGAAGAGATAACTAAAGGATTTATAGAAGTTTATACTGATGATGGTGAAACGGCAGATTCCTTTATTGAACGAGAGGTATTCTTGCGTAAGGGCAAGTATACAAATGTGTATGTTGTAACATCTGATGGTGCCGAACAGAATCAAATATTAGGTTCTGGTGGCCTTAGGATACCTGCAAGAGAGTTGCAAAATGATGTGCGTCTTGCAAAACAAGAGGAACGATTACAATATACTCATAAGCATCACCGTGATCAAATGGTACTTAGAAGAAATGAAGTATATGACCATTTAGCTCCCGATGTGGCTGAAAAATTAGAAGCCATACGTAGAGGTACTAAATAAGTAGTACAGATAGACATAACGCAGTGATGAGAATTAGTTTCTAATTCATAAATATTGCAGAACATATATAATTCAAGTATAATAACATATATTGGTATTTCTACAATATGTGATTGTATGGAGGACCTATGAACAATATTCATATGCGCCAGTCCGATTACAATTTCAAGGAAATGACCGATGAGCAAGTTGTGGTCATAGCTCAACAAGAGCAAAATGAGTTTGCAATCGACTATATAGTCAATAAATATAAAAATTTTGTACGTGCCAAAGCGCGTACCTATTTTCTCGTAGGCGCCGATCGAGATGATATTATTCAAGAAGGCATGATTGGTCTGTATAAGGCTACTCGTGATTTTAGACATGATAAATTAGCCTCTTTCCGTGCCTTTGCAGAGTTATGTATTACAAGGCAAATTATTACGGCTATCAAATCTGCAACGCGTCAAAAGCACGCACCACTAAATTCTTATATTTCTTTAAATAAGCCTGTGTACACAGAAGAATCCGAACGGACCTTGTTAGAAATGCTTTCATCAGCACGCAATACAAATCCTGAGGATTTAATCATCAGTCAAGAGGAATTAGATGATATAGAGAAAAACATTGGTCATATTTTAAGTGATTTAGAGTGGCAAGTGTTAGAAGGCTATTTAGACGGTAAATCATATCAAGAAATGGCAAAAGGTACTGAGCGCAGTATCAAATCTATTGATAATGCTTTACAAAGGGTTAAACGTAAATTAGAGAAGTTTTTAGAGCATCGTGTATTAGATGTTTCTACACAGGAAGGATGACTATTGTGACAAATTTTTTAATGGTTTTAGAAATCATTGTGTCTGTATTATTGATTGTGGTTGTTATTGCTCAATCCAGTAAAAGTTCTGGTATGGGTGGTGCTGTATCTGGTACTGCTGATTCTTCATTCGGCGGTAAAGCACGTGGTTTAGACGGGTTTTTAGCTCGTTGCACAATCTTTTTAGGTATTATCTTTGCTGTGTTGAGCTTAGTTCTAGGGGCAATGATTAACCAATACTAATTTGAAAGCCTGCCTAGCAGGCTTTTCTTTTTTTAGTTTGAAATTTATACGAAATAATATATAAAGGAGGTGTTTGTATGAAGGAAAAGGTGTTAGCTTTTTATAAATCTATTTATCCCCATACATATCATATAGAGGATGCGGCTATGGATTGTCATATTAAGGGCGGTCGTGAATTAGATGCCTTTATGGATGCGGCTAAAGAGCTATTAAAAGAAGGCCGTCTAAGCTTTATCCGTAGAGATGTGTATGCGTTTAATAACGATACAGAAATCATTGAAGGCATTTACAAGGGGTATAGAAAATCTTTTGGCTTTGTTATAACGGCACCTAATGAAGAAGATGTATATATAGCTGAACAAAATAAGGGAACTGCTATGCACAATGATAAGGTTAGGGTACGCATTGTTGCATCTAGTGATTCACACCATAAACGTGAAGGCGTAGTGACTGAAGTCATAGAACGGGCTAATGAAACCGTTGTAGGCACCTATGACAGACAGCATTCCTTTGGATTTGTCATCCCTGATGATGAACGATTGGGAACCGATATTTACGTTGACTTACATAATACCTTAGATGCTCGTAGTGGTGCTAAGGTGCTTGTAAAAATTATCAAATGGCCAGAAGGCGATAAGAAACCAGAAGGTGTCATTACAGAAGTATTGGGCTATAAAGGTGACGTAGGCCTTGATATTAACTGTATTATGGCTAACTATAGTTTGCCATTTTCTTTTCCAGACGAGGTTGTGAAAGCGAATCAACATATCAACACAACCATTACAGATGATCCTAAACGTTGGGATTTACGCGACGTGCCAATGGTTACCATCGATGGAGAAGATGCAAAGGACCTTGATGATGCAGTCAGTGGTCGTAAACTCGATAATGGTAACTATGAACTAGGTGTACATATTGCCGATGTAAGCCATTATGTTTTGTCACAAAAGGCTATCGATAGAGAGGCCTATAAACGCGGTACATCTGTCTATCTAGTAGACAGAGTTATCCCCATGTTACCAGAGGTACTATCCAATGGTATCTGTAGCTTAAACGCTGGCGAAGATCGGTATGCCATGACCTGTATGATGGAAATTGATACAAATGGTAAGGTTGTTAATTATCGGATTCAACCATCTATCATCCATGTGAATCGCCGTTGCAGTTATAAAGAGATTTATAAAGCATTAACCGAAGATATTATTCCTGATGACTTGGCACCTCTTATGCCGATGATTCACAATTTATCCGACATCG
>ENA-OWNK01000428-OWNK01000428.1-metagenome-genome-assembly--contig:-NODE-428-length-19956-cov-4.360535_pt1 | contig 19956 bp, 16 predicted proteins | sample MGYA00245343_ERZ651121 | MGnify/ENA primary metagenome ERZ651121 (study PRJEB26857, sample SAMEA4031775) | metagenome | biome: human; feature: oral; material: saliva | place: Philippines | collected 2014... | reverse complement strand
GATTCCTTCTCGTCCCTTCAGCTCTTCTTTTTCTGCCTGATTGGCTTCAACTTTCGCGACTTTTAGTCCCTTAATAGCAGTAGGGTCCGAGCGTTATTACGGCCACATCTGTACCCGCTCTAAGGCATCGGCCCGTGCCGATGGTTATCTCTTCGAAAGGCGAACGCCAGTCGGGGCATACGCCATTGCCGCGCGGATAACGTATAACGAACGTTCCCTTGCCTGGCAATTGGGCCGTGTACATCAGGTTGCGCAGTTCGTGTTCGTCCATTGGCGAGGCTATCGTCAGGTTGGGAACGGCACGCAGCGCGGCAATGTCAAACACTCCGTGGTGCGTTGGGCCGTCTTCGCCAACCAGTCCTGCGCGGTCTAGGCACAGCACCACAGGCAAATTGAGCAACGCCGCATCGTGAATGATGTTGTCGTAGGCGCGTTGGGCAAAGGCGCTGTAGATGTTGCAGAAAGGCACCATCCCCTCCTTGGCCATCCCCGCCGAGAAGGTGACGGCGTGGCCTTCGGCGATGCCCACGTCGAAGGTGCGTTCGGGAAAGGCGCATTGCATGAGGTGCATGCTGCAACCGGTGAGCATGGCCGGCGTGACGCCCACGATGCGATCGTTGGCGCGTGCCAGTTCCACGAGCGTTTCGCCGAACACGTCTTGGAATTTCGGCGGGGTGTCGCCGGCAGGGGGCGCAACAAGCCGCACGCCCGCTTCACAATCGAACTTGCCCGGCGCGTGCCACACCACGGGGTCGCTCTCGGCCCGGTCGTAGCCCTTGCCTTTCACCGTTTTGATGTGCAGCAAACGCGGACCCGTCATGGGGCGCAGGGCGCGAAGCAGCCGAACGAGCGAGATCACGTCGTGACCGTCGTAGGGACCGAAGTAACGAATGTTGAGGCCTTCGAATATGTTTTGCTCCGACGAGAGAAAAGACTTGAAGGCATTGTTGAGACGAATGAGGCGTTTGCGGCGCGAGGGGGGCAGCAGACCCCAGCTCTCCAGGCGGCGCGCCAAACGATTGCGCAAACCGTTGTAGGCCGAGGAGGTGTGGAGATTGAGCAGGTAGCGTTTCATCCCTCCGACCGAGTTGGAGATGCTCATGTCGTTGTCGTTGAGGATGATGAGCAGGTTGTTGGGCGTCTCGCTCACGTTGTTGAGCCCTTCGAAGGCCAGCCCGCCGCTCATGGCCCCATCGCCGATGACGGCCACCACGTGCTTGTCGGTCTCGCCGCGCTGCATGGCGGCCACACTCATGCCGAGCGCGGCCGAAATCGAGTTGGAGGCGTGGCCGCACGCGAAGGTGTCATATTCGCTCTCGGCCGGCGAGGGAAAAGGCCGCACGCCTCCCCAGCAGCGATTGGTGTGGAACGTGTCGCGGCGCCCGGTGAGAATTTTGTGCCCGTAGGCTTGGTGTCCCACGTCCCACACGATGCGATCGTCGGGGGTGGAAAACACGTAGTGCAGCGCCACCGTCAGTTCGACGGTGCCGAGGCTGGAGGCCAGGTGGCCGGGATTTTGCGACAGTTCGTCGAGGATGTCGGCACGCAGTTCGCGGCAGAGCTGCGGCAGCTGCCGAAGGCGCAGTTTGCGCAGGTCCGACGGGCTGTCGATGCGGGAGAGGAGCGGGTATTTTTCCTTTTGCGTCATGTCTGTTCGAGGGGGCAACCGGTGGCGGCGCGGGGAGAGATCATTCGCCGAAGGCTTCGGCCAACTGGTTGCGGCGGAAGGCCGAGCGAATGTATTGCTGCATCATGGCGATGGCGCGCGAGTTGTCGCCACCGTTGGGCAAGATGATGTCGGCATGTTGCTTGGAGGGTTCGATAAACTCGTCGTGCATGGGTTTGAGCACGTTGCGATATTTTTCTATCAGCATTTCCAGCGGGTGACCTCGCTCGGCAATGTCGCGTTCGATGACGCGGAGCAGCCGTTCGTCGGGACAAGTGTCGACAAAGATCTTGAGATCCATCTGTTCGCGTAGGTCGCGATCGTAGAGGGCCATGATTCCCTCCACAATGATCACGTCGCGCGGCTCTACGTGGATGGTTTCTTTGCAGCGCGTGCACGTGAGGTAGGAATAAGTGGGCTGTTCGATGGCCACACCGTGGCGCAGTTGTTCGATTTGGTGCGTGAGCAGCGGCCAATCGAAGGCGTTGGGGTGGTCGAAGTTCGTGAGTTTGCGACGCTCCTCGGGCACATCCCATTGGTGTTTGTAGTAAGAGTCTTGAGGAATGACGGCTACGGCGTTGGCCGGCAGACTTTCCACAATTTTGCGCACGACGGTGGTCTTGCCCGACCCCGTGCCGCCCGCGATTCCGATGATGAGCATAGTGTTGGTGGGCTGGTTGCTAGGGCAAAAGTACACAGAAAAAACGAATCCTTGAAATTTCGCTCTTCCAAATGCCGCGTTTCGCTGTTCACCGCCCGCCCGACGTGCCCGCAAACGGCGCGGGTTTTCGAGAAAAACGGGGGGAGGCGATCGAAAAATCCCCCGCTTTCGGTGGAAAACGGGGGACTTTTTCAGACCCTGTGGGCGCCGTGTGACGCGCCCCGCGGGCCAAGGACGAAAAACGGGCGTTAAAGTCCGGCAGGCAGCTTGTAGCCGGCCAGACGGGCCACGATTTTGGGGATTTCGGTGTTGTCAATGCGACCGTGGAAGCGCTCTGCGCCCGCGCCGATGGCGAAGACGGGCACGTAGCCGTCGGTGTGCCCGCCCGTGGTCCAGGCCACGTGGGCGTGCTTGGCCAGAATGCGCTTGGCCAGCGCCGACAGACCGCTCTCCGAGGCGTAGAGTGACTCAGCACCCTTGTCGCGTCCTTCCACCAAGTCGGTGTAGGCTTTGCGAAGTGACTCGATTTCGTCGCGCGTGAGCTGCACTTTCGTGCCGAAACCGAAGTTCACTTCCAGATCCTTGCGCACCAGGTCCCAGGTGAAGGCGTCGCCCTTCGTGCGGCGCAGGTATTTGAGGCGCGCCGTGTAGTTGTAGCTGCTCATGGTCTGGGAGGCGAGCAGACGGAGGTCGAGGTTGTAGCCGCCGTTGCCCAGCGCCAGACCGCCCGTCTCGTGGTCGGCGGTGATGAGAATGAGGGTTTCTTTCGGGTGCTTCTTGTAGAACTCGTAGGCCACGCGCACGGCTTCGTCGGTGTCCACCACTTCGTGCACCATCGGCGCAGCGTCGTTCGTGTGGCACGCCCAGTCGATCTTGCCGCCCTCGATCATGCAGAAGAACTTGGAGGGATTTTTCTTCAACAGGAAGTCTATGGCGCCGCGGGTGATGTCGGCCAGCGTGAGGTCGCCGGGTTTGCGGTCGAGCGCGTAGGGCAGCGAAGTGCTGTCGCGGTGATTGGCCTCGCGACTCTGGAAGTAGATCATGCGTTTGGCCTTGCGCCAGGTGTTGTTGAACTCTTCTTTGCCGTTGGCAATGGTGAATCCGGCGTTGCGGGCTTGGGTGTAGAGGTCAGCTTCGCCGGAGGTGAGGGGCGCGGGCTTGAGAAAATCGCTGCCGGCGAAGAAGTCGAAGTTCGATTTCACCAGGTCGCGACCGATCTCGGCGTACATCTTGCGGTGCTTCTGGTGGGCGTAGAAGCAAGCGGGGGTGGCGTGATCCACGCTCACGCTGGTGGCGATGCCCACTGCGGCGCCGGCGTCTTTGGCCCACACGGCAATCGAGGTGATGGGCGTGATGCTGTCGGGCAATACGCCGATGGCGTTGTTGTAGGTCTTGCGACCTGTGGCCAAAGCCGTGCCGCCGGCGGCCGAATCGGTGATGCCGTGGCTGTCGCTCTGCGTGTTGACGAGGGCTACGTTGGGGAAACTCGGGAAGGTGAGGGGCTTGATGCCGCGACGGCCCTCGACGGCGGCCAGATAGGTCTCGGTGGCGTTCACTTGGTTCACGCCCATGCCGTCGCCGATGAAGTAAAACACGTACTTCGGCCCTTGTTGGGCGAAGGCCACGGCGGCAAAGGCCAGACCGAGGCAGAGAGTGAGGAATTTTCGTTTCATCTTGTGTGGATGGATTGCGGATGGATGAATGTAAGTTGGGGCAAAGTTACGTTTTTTTGCGCATAATCGGTGAGGGTCTCGGCTTTTTGCCTACGTAAATATCTATATATGACACGTGTGGGACGTGTTTTTCATTTTTGAGGATTACCCTCGAGGCTGTCGCGGTGTGTCCGTTTTCTATGTCCGGTGCTTTTATCTTAGTTTTTCTCTTTAATATGTGGAGAATCGTCGTTTGGGGTGTGAGGAAATAAGGGTAAGATGGTTGAATTGATTTTGACCTTCTGTTGTTTTTCCGAGAGGGTGCGGTGATGGGAGAGGGTTGATAGTGGTTGTTCAAGGAGTGTAGCGGCCCGGGGGCGTATTTTGTAAATAAATGACAGGAGAGGTGCGAAGAAGTGAGGCCGAGTGTTGTTGGTCGGAGGGAAAATCGCCGGCGGAACTGTTCGTTTTGTGAAGTTGTTTGCGAGTTTTGATTCTCTGGTTGTTGAATGAAACGTAAATATGACGTGTTGTGCGGGTTTGTTTTAGAATAAGTGTTTATAAAATTGGGGGGGGGTAGGAAAATATGTATATTTGCGAGGGAGAATTTATCTGTATTGTTTTTCTTACCTCATTTTGTTTGCTAATTATGGAACAAAACAAACTCAGGCGCTTGGTTTTCGCCGCCCTTTTTCTTGTATTTGCCGGTGTGAGCTGCTGGGCCACGGCTGAATCGCTTCGCCTTTTGTTGCCGGCATGGCCTGTTGCTTTCGTCTGGGTCATTACCGTTGGGCTTTTTGTGTTGGCTTCTCTCGGATCGAAGTTGATCGTAGACAGTTTCAACAAATATATTTATCTTGAGCATCGCGGTTGGCGGCTGATTGGGGGAATTCTCATCATGCTTGCGGCATGGCTTCTTGTTTCGTTTCCAACGAATACACACACCTTCTTCTATCGTGCAGCGATTGCCGATGTGGCCGGGCACGATCTCGCCACTACGCGTGGTTATTTGCTGCAGCTCCGTGACAATGTGAAGACGACCGATGACATCAATCGCAAAATTGATCAGCTTGACCGTGAGGTGCAGACGCAACTCGTGGCGCTCGACAATGAGATTGACAATATGGCGAATCCCGGCTTTGGTCCTCGTGCTAAAGCGATCCTTTCGCGACTGGCTACGATCCTACAAGTAAAGGAAATTCCCGAACTTTCCTACAAAAATGCGTCCCCCAAACAAATCAATGCTCTTAAACAGCAATATCGCAAGCTGGTTTATGAGCAACTTGATGTGCGCAAAAGCCGCCTTCGCGAAACTTTCTCGTCGGCACAAGAGCTGCATTTCAAGCCGGAAGCCGAACAAGCGATTCGAAATTTGGATGTCATGCAAGGACATCTCGCTGAAATGGCTGCCGCCGGCGACGTGGACAATAATGTGATCCGTCAAACGGATGTGGCGCTTAAAGGGGGATATGCTGTGATCCATAATTATGCGCAGTTTGTCAATTTCAACTCGCCCGAAGATCAAGAACTTTATACCGCACCCGAGCAGATCACACGTACTTCGCGCATGTTGAGTGTGTTTGATGTGTGGCGTGATTTTATCGCCGGCCATTATGCCGGCCGCGGTTTCATCTTTTGGATTCTTCTTTCGCTGGTCATTGACATTGCGGCCTTTATCTTCTTCGACATTGCTTTCAAAGCTTCAGAAGACTAACGTTTCATTTTAACTCTTATCCTCATGCCTGTTTTAGACCCCAATAGTCTTCCAGAATCTTCTGATTTTGAGCTGCAAGCTCCTTCTGAAGACATAGATTCTTCCTCTTTTGTAGTTAAGGAAAACGATAACGTGGCAGTTCTTCCCGAGTCCAATCCTTCGGGTGCTGTAGCCGATTTCGTTGGTAGTACCGCCGAGGAACGCCTTGACCCCAATCGCATACAAGTGACGGTCAAGGATAAGGATGTGCCCCTTGTTCTTCTTTTCGGCCCACCCGCTTGCGGAAAAACGATGACGCTCATTCGCCTCACTCGCTACTTGAAGTCTGCCGGCTATCAAGTGGCTCCGGTGCGTTCGCTGCGTTCTTCGGCCGACGTGCACTACAAGCGACTTTGCGATGGCTTCGACGATATGGTAAATGCCCTCGACGCAGCATCATCTACCAACCGCATCAGTTTCCTGCTCGTGGAAGTGTCGAAAAACGGCCGCCGCCTTTGTCAAATTCTCGAGGCCCCCGGTGAACATTACTATAATCCTGAGACGCCGCGGGCGGCTTTCCCCACTTATCTCAACCAAATCTTGGCATTCCCCATGCGTAAAATTTTTTGTGTGATGGTGGAGCCGAACTGGAAGGACGAGCCGGATCGAAAAGGTTACGTTGATCGCGTGAATTCCCTTAAGACAAAAATGAACACCCGCGACAAGGTGATTTTTGTGTTCAACAAAATCGATCAAACGAATTTTGTTTTTGGAGCAGGACGTGTGCAAGTGGGAGAGGCTCGCAAAGAAATCGAACAACTCTATCCGGCGATTTTTAATCCCTTCCGCAATGTCAATCCCATTACACGTTTTTGGCGCACTTGGGATTGCGACTTCGTGCCTTTCCAAACCGGGAATTATACTGCAGATGCCGACGGAGGAAATGTGTTCAGTGAAGGCCCTGATGCCTATCCTCGTAATTTGTGGAATACGATCCTCAAACGCTGTCGTGGGTAACGCTTAAAAGACGAATGATATGACATTTTTCAATATTATCTTGCACGGCGTGCCCGATGGGCAGAAGGTTTGGAGCAGCGATCCCCTGAAGCAAAAGGGGTATATTGATGCTTTCTATCAGCCTGAACCCGGCGCACCTGAAACGCTCTTTCAAGTGGAGGCGCGGGTTGAAGGGGATGAGCGCGTTTGCTACTATCACTATTTGAAATATCGTGACATCCAAGCGAAGGATGGACGCGGGGGATCTTATATTGGTTTCACGCTCTCGACAGATGCGCTGTGTGCCGATCTTCCCTTGCTCTTTCATCACATGGACGAAGTGTTCCATACCGCGATCTTGAATACGGTGCTCGCCGCTACGCCGAACGGTTATAAACACCTTGTGGCGGATTACGCCGAGCGGAACAACGAACTGCATATGCTTGTCGAGGAGTTTAGTATGTGGCTGATTAAGGCTCGGATTAAAGAACTGTTTGGGACATTACCCCAATTTCCCGGAGCAAAGCAAAAGTACGGCATTGTCAATCTCGAGGATTTCTCTGCGAAGCAGGCTGTTTCGGATGTTTTGAGCAAAGGCTATATCTTATGCTTGTCACCCGACGTCCCTCGCTCGGCGTATATTGCCGAGAAGAAGCAACTGCAGAATTTGTTGGAGCAGAAAGATGCTGAATGTGATAAACGTATACAGCAAGAGAAAAAGGATACAGAGAAAAAGATTTCAAGTATTCGAGGTGAGAAGGATAAACTTTTTCAGAAAATATCCACTCTTGAAGAGAAGAATAAGATGCTTTCTGCAAAACTCACGGCTCAGAACGTTGTAGAAGGAAAACTGGAGGCATTAAAGAAAGATATGGAAGGGCTTTTGCCCTACCTAGCGATTTATATGGCAGGCGGTTCTCATGATGGTAAACAACAGGAGGAATATCCCGAGGAACAGGAAGATAGTGATATTGAAAAAGAGGAGGGAGAGGTGAAAGTCCTTCCTTTTATAAAGAAGAATATCGCCTATTTCTGTTTGTTGTGCTTATTCGTCGCTATAATTATAGCTTTCTGTTTCGGGCGTTATGTTTTCCCTTCCGTATCGAGTGAAAACGAAAATGCAAAGAAAGAATATGGGATACCTTCTCAAACTTATGGAATTTCGAACAGAAGTGAAGAACCTACCGGTGAGAAAACTGACCGCTCCGACAGTAATCTGAAAAAGAGTGGTGAATACTCTTCGGAGTACAAGGGCAAGTAGTCTAAAGGGAACAATGGCTCCTCTTCAATGCGGTCTGACAAGTCCAAAAAAGATGCGAAGAAGCGCGAGATTGAGAGTGACGATGAATCGTCGTCAAGCAAATAGTCTTTCTTCGATCTACTTCATCTAAAATTGTAGGTCTATTATGTGGGAATCGCTCAATGAGCGATTTCCTCATTTAGACTCTCTATTTGTTATATCTTATGCTGCTGTTTTCATCTTCCGCTAAAGATTTCACTTTAAAGCGTACAATCTTTCTTAGAACGCTTTCTATTATTGTTGTTGTCAGTGTGCTCACAGCATGTTCTTCACGACCGAAACCCATTTACATTGATACGAGTACGCCGACCGACGGATCTTCTGCCTCGAGCACTTCTTCATCCGATGAGTCGGACAGTGCTTTCAGAGATAAAGTTTCGCAAGGCGGCACAAGCCCGTCGTCCGAATCCATCGAAATCCCTTATCGAGAGCAAGGAGGTGTGAAGTACGTAAAGGTAGAAGTGAACGGTATGGGGGTGGAAATGATTTTCGATACCGGTGCTTCCAATACCCTCATCTCTATGGCCGAGGCGCGCTACCTTTATGAAAAGGGGCAACTCACCGCCGATGACATTCTCGGAAAATCCAGCAGTCGAGTGGCCAGCGGCGATATTGTTCAGAATACGGTCGTGCGTCTTCGTGAAGTGGTTATCGGCGGACGGTTACGGTGCGAGAATGTCATCGCAACAGTGTCTGACAATGTCGGTGCACCCCTCCTGTTGGGTAATGAAGTACTCAATCGAGCTGCTGCCTTCACGATTGACAATGAGCGGAAGGTGGTGCGTTTCATGCTCCGTAGCTGATAGTTTGTCTGAACTTGAGTTGTTTATTCCTCCTGTTGTCGTGAGATAGTGCGTCGTATAGCGGCAAACCCTCATGTACTCGTTTCTATTATTCTTGTTTTCTCCTCTTTTTCTGCGTTATTCCGATGCTCAACGCCACTTTTTCACTCTTTGTCTCTTTAGATGGGCAGCTTTCTGTTTATCCTGTCGATAACTCTCGTCATATTTTTACGCATGCGCTGAATTTATTGGAGGGAGAAGCGCAGATCGTCACGCATCGAGACGGAGCGCTCTTGTATTATATGTACATTCGTCGTCTTTCTTCCAAAAAAGACTGTATCGGACTGTCTGTTTTGCTCAATGATCGTGGATTTACGGATTATGGCATGCTCTTTGAGTTGTTTGAAAACACACTTACCCACGAAGTGCTCAAGGAACAATGGTTGTATATGACCTCAGACGGTAAGATAGACCTTCGGGGACGGGAGTGTTTGAATGAGAAAAATACCAAAGGCTGTTTGGCTGAGCTGCGTGCGTGTTTTCTGGCAGCTGAACTTAGTGTACGACAGCTTCCCGCTGTGGCCAATGCTGTTAGTGTAAGCGAGCATGTGAAATGTTCAGTGCGGGACACATATGAGAATTTATTTCGGGAGACAACGCGCAGTACATATGCCGTTATTAGAAAAGATAAACAGATGGGTACAGAGTTGGAAAACTATAGACGGATTATTCGCCAACTGGACGAAGCGACTCGCAAGGAGAGAAACCCGTGTGGAGAAATTGATGTATTGGAGCACTTGGCAAGTCGGAATGTTTCCAAAATGAGACGTTTTTCGCTTGTGCTCAATGTTTCCCTTTTTATGTTGATATTCGTAGTTGCGATGTTTGCCATAATTTTTGATATACCGCATGGAAGTGGTTTTGAAATACTTTCCTTGTTTTGGGTGTATTGGATCTTCCTAATCCCCCGCAAGATTACTCGTTTCTTGTTGCGGAGGAAAAAAGGAGTGCGATTAAAGGCCTTATGTAATTTGCTTTCCATGTGAAAGCACCGGGTGATGTTTGAATATCTGTCTTTCTTGTCTTTCATCTCTTTGTAGCCTCCTATGCTCAACGCCACTTTTTATGTTTTTGCTTATTTCGACAGACGTTTTTCTGTTTATCCAGCAGACAGTTCTCGGCATGTTTTTAGGCATGCGCTGAAGTTGTCCGGTGAAGACGTGCAGATCGTGACGCACAGAGACGGAGCTCTCCTATACTACATGTATATTCGCCGCCTGTCTTCGGGTAAAGACTTTTGGGGGCTGTCCATTTTGCTCAATGATCAAGCGGTATGTGACCATCGTGCACTCTTTAATGTGTTTGATTGCACATTTGCTGACACAATTTTGCAAGATGGTTTGGTTACGATGAATGAGAAGGGCGAATTTCTGCGGAGAGTGAAAGCTTTCCGCGATGAAAAAGAGGCGAAAGCCGGTGTTTCGGAGCTTCAAGTGCAGTTTTCGTTGGCCGATCTTTCAAGTCGTGCGCTTCCTCCCGTCTCCAATGCCATTGGCTGCAATGAATTGGCTGTGTGTGCTGTCTCTGATTCGACCGAGGAGAGCTTTAATAAGATTACGTCCTATGTCTTTGCCTGGATAGTGTGTGATAAGCACTCTGTTCCCCCGATCGATAAAATCTCACAGATGCTTCAGACTTATGTTCGAGAGCAAAAACAGATGGAAGAGACTTTGCGTAAAGATAGGCGGCGATTTCGAATGTTGAAAGTGCGGTATGTCGTCGAAACGATTTTCTATATTATTCTGGGATTAATGGCTTTGGGAATCGTTGTGGAACTCGTGATATTGTGTTCTCGCTGGTTCTGAACATTGCGGCTCTTCTATTCATGCGTTTGCGAGACGTTTTGTTTCATTCCTCCGTAGGTGCTAACAAACGGGCACGATGAGTGCATGCTTTGTTATTTCTCTAATATTCCCTTTTTCCTTGTCTTATGCTTCATGCTACGTTTTCTGTCTTTTTTTATTCTGAAGGTCAGTTGTCTGTCTACCCGCGTTACCCGCGTCGTAGTTTTTCTCATGTTTATAAGGAGGTCTTGACCAAGTGTTGGAGAAAGAAGTTGATGTTCACTTGTCGTGAGGGGAGGGATATGCACTATTTGTATGTTCATCCTATGTTGTGTGTTCATCCTATGGCCGATGCTTATTGGGGCTTGGCCGTTCGTCTCAAATCGAGGGCTGCGAAGGATGAAATCGCACTTTTTTCCATCTTAGACAGGGTTTTTGCTCATGAAGTGTTGCTACGGCGAATGATGAATCGACAGGGAGTTTTCTTCTATGAAAGAAAGAATATAAAGAGGTACCGGAAGGAACTTTGTGCTTCGCTCGAGGAGCATTTTTTAAGTGCCGATCTCTCTACCTATGAGCTTCCTGCTTGTATAGACTCCTCAATGGAGGATGTGCGGCATACTTTGATGTTGATGCGAAAGCCGGTGTATTCTAAATTAGACAACATCGCACAGACGCTTCGCGAAAACTATCAGTTTAATGAGAGATTGAATGGGGATGCCAACAGGGAGAAAGAGAAGATAAAATCGATCAAGTCGAAGTTGATAAAGAATTACGGGGAAGTCGGATGCGGTTTTATCACGATTTTCTCTTTGTTTGTCGGCCTTTTGATGGCGCTTCTAAGGTGATAGAGGATCAAGTGATTGGTGCCTTAGACGTATGGTGGCATTGTTGTTCGACGTAAGCTTGTTGGATATTAAAAGAACTGTAGCGTTCCGGAAGAGCCTGTTCTTTCACTGGCGATCCGCGGTAAACTGTGAATGGGCTGAAGCGGTTGATAAATAGTCGGTGTTTTCTTCAAAAGCTCCCGATTTTTTTGAAACAGTTCTCGACTTTTCTGTGCGGCTTGTTGTTGTTTCCTCCCTCTCCTGCTGTGCAATTATCAACAAAAGACCGCCCTTTCTTATACTCTGCGGTGATAAGGAAGGGCGGCCGTACGATTTAGAAGCATGCGGAGCTTCTCTGTTCAATGGAAGAGACGGGTTGATGTATGAAGTGATTTCGGTCGCGTTCGACGGTGCGAGAAGGGGGTTGAGTAGCGCTTATTTCAAACTGTCTGCCTTGGCGCGGAGGCTGTCGATCTCGGCTTTGTAGGGGGTGAGGACGACATTGACGTCGCGGACGTTGCCGAAATCGGTGCCGAGCACGACATCGAGGCGATAGCTCTGGCCGTCGGACGAATTGGAGACGCGGTGAACGCGCCCAACGAAGATGCCCGGCGGGAAAACAGAGGAGTAGCCCGACGTTTCGATGATGTTGCCGGCGCGCACCTTGGCGTAGCGCGGCACGTCGTCGACGTGGGCTTTGCGCGTACTGCCGCCGTCCCAGAGGAGGTAGCCGAAGTAGTGGCTGCCACGCACGCAGCAGGAGATGCTCGACTTGCTGTTGGTGACGGGAAGCACGAGGGAGTGGCGCGGACCGACGAGATAGATGATGCCGACTACGCCGCCACCGCCCACAACGCCCATTTCGGGACGGATGCCGTCGGCACTTCCGCGGTCGAGCACGAGGTAGCCGTCGCCGCCCGAGCGCACATTGTTGCTCACTACGCGGGCGGGGAGCAGACGGTAACCGCCGAGTTCTTGCAGCACGCGCCGCTCGGTGTGGGTGCTGTCGTGGAGGGCTTCGGCCAGGGCGTCGCGAAGGCTGGCGTTCTCACGCTGCAAACGGAGGTTGTCGTCGGTGAGGGCGCCGTTGATGTCGCGCAGATTGAAGAAACTCTCGGTTTCGGTGTAGGCGCGATTGAGTTGGGCGGCGCCTTCACCGGCGGCGGTGAGCCATACACTCCCTTGATAGTCGTTGAAGCGGAAGAGAAGGGTGAGACTCACGATCTCGAGCACGACAAACAGGAAGATGTAGTTATAGCGACGGAGAAAATCGAGGAGAATTTGCATGGGGGAGGAGGTTTCTGGGGCGGGGACGAAGAGTCAGAGTACGAATTTTGCGGGAGCTCGGCATTCGAAGAGCTCAAAACCATGTGCGATGGTGCAAATTCTTTTGCATCCGGCGATTGCACCGGTTCGTTGAGTTACCCGTTTGAGGTTTCTCATAGGATGGTTGGAGGGAACGCTATCGGGAACGCCATTGAGTGTGTAGGCGAACAGTGCAATCTTTCTTTTGTAGCGGTCGAGAAAGGGAGTGACGCGATAGCAATATTCAATGGACTGTGGAAGTTGGATTTGTGTGGCACGAAGACGCTTTTTGTCTAGGTTCTCGGGGGTGTATTGTGCGAGTTCTACAAAAACGATGGTACTCGGCACGTCTTTGTGGGCGACGAGGCAGTCGCAGCAGGGTGGGTGATTATTCGAAGGTGTGAGTGACTTGATAAGATGCTCAAAGTGAATGACTTCAACACGCCCACACTCACGGCGATCTTCGAAGCTCGCGGAACCGGGTAGGTAGTTTGTACTGAGCAATACGTTGATGTCGTCGACAATGTAGAAGTGTTTGTGCGAGGTGTCCCGCCGGACGAGGGCCGGAGTCCTTTCATCTTGCGGAACATCCCAACACTGAGGCAAATAGTCGGTGAGATATTCAGAAAGCGTCCGGTTCATTTTCTCCTCCTCTCAGTGAAAAATATTCGTCAGCGATTTTGTCGAGTTCTTCGGTGAGTATAAATGTATCGAGCACAGCGTGGTTATTTTCGGGATCCTCTGTTTTGAGCGCGTAGAAGGTTCCTTCATTGACAAAATAGGCTTCTATGTCGTCGGGGGAGAGCTCCGGAAGTTGATTTTGTGCGCTTTGTCGTTGCTCTCTGTGGGCATAATGGTTCTCGATAAGTACATTGAACTGGTTAATCACGTAGGGACTGTGTGTGGCCATGACCAATCCCATCTGCCAATCGCGTTTTGTGTCGTTAGAAGGAAATAAATGGCTTACAAGCGCGTTGACCAATTTGCGCTGAGCGTCAGGATAGAGACTGAGCTCCGGTTCTTCGACATGTAGGTGGATGTATTTGTCGAGATCCTTGAGTTCAATGTTTGTTTTGAACTTTGTAAGTTGATCTCCTTCAAATAGATAGCTGAGAATTGAGCGTTTAAATCCTTCGGAGAAGGAGTATTTATGGGAGAAATAGTGTACCAGAGTCATTAACGAAGCACTGGTTTGGATACCTGAGGAGGCATTGTGCAATTCTATATGTTGGTGCTCGTCGTTCTGCGGTTTAATCAGCAGTTTTTTGCGTTGTCCTGAGCGGGTAACGTGCATGTTGAAGCCCACAAAGGTGAGATCTTGACTCTCAATGGAGTTGGTTGCTCTATCAAAGTCGTCGTATGTTTGTTGAAAATAGAAATCTATTTCTTTTCCACGGATACTTGCGCCGTGAGCCATCCATTGAGGGATGATATTTCGCGTTTCTGAAATAAATGACTCCTTGAAAAAGGAAATGTCTTGGTCGAGAAAGTTTTTGTCATATTTCAATTTTCCTTTCTCGTATGCGATGTTGTATTGGTTTCCGTGGTGAGTTACGGTGTACTTTATCACGGAATTGGTTGTAATTGCGCTACTCAGTTCACGCGAAAGGAGGTTCTTAAAACTTAGTCGGAAGGGAGAGCGAGAAATTCCCGAATTGTGCAAGTAAGCACGGATATTAAGCATCTTATAGATGTAGCGCATGAGAATAAGTACCTTCAAAAAGGTACTTTTACCGCTGGCAGACTGTCCTATAAGGACGGTGAGCGGTCTTATGTTCTCAATGTTTACTTCTTGGAGCGGACCTACGTTGCAGATGATGATAGATTCTCTCATGAGAGTTTGTACTAATGTAGAAAAGCCTTGTCCAATTTTTGGACAAGGCCGTAGGTTTATGGCGGAATGTGTTGGTACTTCTTTTTTTCCACGATAAGTTGTACAACTTCTCCCGCCGGTCCGTCTGTTTAGCGCATGAGGCAGGGATAGTCGTCGACGTTTTCGAGCGCTTTGCCCGTGCCCTTGGCCACGCAGAGGAGGGGGTCTTCTGCCACGTGGAAGGGGATGTTGATTTTGTCCGTCAGGCGCTTGTCGAGTCCGCGAAGGAGGGCACCGCCACCGGTGAGATAGATGCCATTCTTGACGATATCGGCATAAAGTTCGGGGGGCGTGTTGCTCAGCGCGTTGAGCACGGCCGTTTCGATGCGGGCAACGGAGCGTTCCAGGCAGTGTGCGATCTCTTGGTAGCACACAGAGACTTCCATCGGCAGGGCAGTGATGCGATTGGGGCCGTGTACCACGTAGTCGGCGGGGGCTTCGTTGGCGGGAAGCTCAGCAAGTGCGCTACCGACTTGGATTTTGATGCGCTCGGCCATGCGTTCCGAGACGGAAACGTTGTGCTGGCGGCTCATGTATTCGCGAATGTCGGCCGTAAAGTCGTCGCCTGCCATTTTAATGGAGTTGTTCGAGACGATACCTCCCATGGAAATCACGGCGATCTCCGTGGTTCCGCCGCCGATGTCCACAACCATGTTGCCTTCGGGGGCGTTGACGTCGAGACCAATGCCGATTGCGGCGGCCATGGGCTCGTAAATGAGATAGACATCGCGGCCGCCGGCGTGTTCTGCGCTGTCGCGCACGGCACGGAGCTCAACTTCGGTCGAACCGGAGGGGACTCCGATGACCATTCTTATGCTGGGTGTGAAGAGATGTCGGCTGGTGCGCACCATGTTGATCAGGCCGCGCATCATTTGTTCGCAAGCGTTGAAGTCGGCAATCACGCCGTCTTGCAAAGGACGGATCACGCGGATCTTTTCGCTCGTCTTTTCATACATGAGCTTGGCGCGTTCGCCGACTGCGATGGTCTTATCCGAACTGGGATCGAGGGCAACGACCGAAGGTTCGTTGACGGCGATCTCACCGTCGGCGATAATGATGGTGTTGGCCGTGCCCAGATCCATGGCCAACTCGCGTTTCATCGAGAAGAAGGAAGAAAAAATTCCCATTGGGCAATGCGGTGGTTAGAAGGTGGAGCTATGGGGAGAATAGCTTGTGGGGAAATGTTGCCGAGTGGCGTCAGGCCTGTTCGAACCAGGCGTGAATGGCCGTGTCGTAGTGCGAGGAGGTGGCGAAAGCGCGGGTGGCGAAGGCGCGACGCTCCTCGAGTGTGGTTGCTGCGCCGCGGGCTTCGACGATTTCGAGCAGCGGGGCGTAGTCTGCCTTGGAGGAAACGATCACCACGTCGTTGAAGTTCTTGGCGGCTGCGCGGATGAGCGAGATGCCGCCGATGTCGATTTTCTCAATAATCTCCGCTGCGGAGGCGCCGGAGGCCACGGTGGCTTCGAAAGGATAGAGATCTACGATGACCAAATCGATGTTTCCGATTTCGTACTGTGCCATTTGCTGCACATCGTCGGACAAATCGCGGCGTCCGAGGATGCCGCCGAACACTTTGGGGTGGAGTGTCTTGACGCGTCCGCCCAAAATGGAGGGATAGCCCGTGAGGTCTTCGACGCGCTCGCACGGAAGACCGAGAGAGCAGATGAAGTCGTGAGTGCCGCCCGTAGAAAGGAATTGAACGCCTTGGCGATGCAGGGCGCGGAGCAGCGGTTCGAGGCCGTCTTTGTGGTAAACCGAGACGAGGGCGGTTTGGATTTTGCGATTTGTGGCCATGCGCAATGTCGGAGTTTGGTATTTGGCCGCAAATATACGGAAAACTTTTGGATTGACACGGCCGCCGCCCGATAAGATTGCGACGAAAAGCGCCGAAACCATTGTACTTTCGGCTGCGCGCGGGCGGTGTGGTGCCGAAAGGCCGGGGCTTGGGCCGGGCACGGGGGCGAAAAGCAAAGTCCGGCCCCTGCTTGTGCGAGCAGCGGCCGGACTTACGCATTCTATACCGGACCTACACATTATATATAGGGCGTCTGCACAATGTGTCGGGCGTCTACGTTACGAAATTAGGCGCCTACACACATTATATATAAGGCATCGGGCAGCAAGATGGACTGCCGCACAGCCGCCCTCGGGATCAGTGGGTCACGATGAGGCGACGTGCCAAGCGAGTGCCGGGCGTGACGATCGACAGCACGTAGGCACCGGATTGCAGTCCGCCGAGGTCGATCACTTCCTCGTGGGCCTGTTGCACACCGCTGAGGCGGCGTTGCATCACGGGGCGGCCGTCGAGCGAGAAGACCGTGAGCGTGGCTTCGCGTTCGGGGTTGTTGAAGAGCACCCGCCAGCTTTCGGGAGTGCGTGCGATGCTCACCGGTTCGAGCGCGGCCGAAGGACGCGTCAGACCGTCGACTTTGCCGATGCGCAGGGCCTCTTTCAGGCCCTCATAGGCGTCGACCAGGCCGTAGCCGTAGCGCGCATCCCAAGTCTTGCCGTCCATTTTGGCGTGCTTGCGCGCGGTCTTTTGCAGAATCTCGATCACCTGCTCGTAGGTGAGGTAGGGATAGGCTTGCAACCACAGGGCAATCGTGCCGGCCATGAAGGGCGAGGCCTGCGAAGTGCCTTCCATCAGACCGTACCACGATTTGTCTTTACCGCGGCCCACCGATGTGGTCAGCAACAAGTCCTCATCGTTGGGATCGAAGCCTTGCGCCAGCTTGTTTTGCGCACTGTTGATGAGCGAACCGGGGGCGAGCACTGCGGGCTTGGGGTATTTCGCGTTGAGGAACGGACCGACGGAGGAGAAACTCGTGACGTCGCCCAACTTCTCTTCGCTGATTTTCTCGCCTTTGTAGTCGAGGTTCGTGGCATAGCAGCCCACCGCGATGGCGCGGGGGATGGAAGCGGCGCCTTCGCCCACGATAAATTCGTCGTCGGCTTGCAGTGTGGCAGCTTCGTGCCCCTTGACCGGCCGAGAAGCCACGCCCGCGCTCAGGCCGTTGCCGTCCACCCAAACGTGGAGGGCTTCGTTTTGCGTGTTGTCGGCCGAAGCCGTGATCTTGAACCCGATCTTCATGTTCAGATCGTCGCCGCCTTCTTCGTTTTCGTCGCCCGGAATCACCGCGTTGTCCCAAGCGGCGCGCAGATCCAGGAAGTAGCGGTGCAATTCGCGCTGGTTGTTGGTGTTGACCGTGCCGAGTTCGCTGCTCTCATCGATCACTTTTTTCCAATATTCGTCCGTTTGCGGCAGAATTTCTCCGCCCGAATAGAGGAAGGGCGTGACGGTGAAATGCGTTTTGCCGTCGGCGGCGCTGCCCCAAATGTCCACGTTGGTGTAGAATTGGTCGTCGGCTTCCCCGTCGACCACGCTTTGGAAGTCGGCGTCGACGAGCACATATTTCGTTTCGCCCGGGGCCAGTGTGCCGTGGGTGTGGAGGTGTTGGTCGCCTTCGTTGCCCATGGCCGCCGTGATGAAGCCGCCGCGGTCGCCCAACAGGCGGTCGATGCTCTGATCATAGTCCGTGCTGCCGTCGTGGGGCCCCGTTTGGCTGCCGAAACTCATGTTCACCACCCAAGGTTGCTTGTGTTGTTGGGCATAGTCCTTGACGAATTTCACGTCCTCCATGATTTCCGCGTCGTCGAACGAAGAGGGAATCATAATGATGTCGGCTTCCGGCGCCACGCCCTTGAGTCCGTTGCCCGTGTCGCTGCCCGCGGCGATATTGGTCACGTGTGTGGCGTGGCCGGTGTCGGGTTTCGAGCGGTCGGTCCCGGTGGGGATCACGGCGGTGGGGGTGGTGTCTTTATTCTCGGCGGGGTCGCTCGAATAGGCCGAACGATCCCAGAGCATCTTCACGCGCGAATTTTTCGACGTGGGGTCGAGGAAGGCCGCGTGGCGGAATTCAAAACCTTGGTCGATGACGCCGATCACGACGCCGCGACCCGTGAAAGGGGTGTCCAGGCCGGTGCCCGTGTGCACCTTGGTCACGCCCGCATCGGCGCGCGCTTTGTTGAGCGAAGGGCGGAAACGGCGCGGGAAAGTGAGGTGTTTCACCTCGTTCATGGTGGCCAAGCTGTCGAGTGCGGCGGCGGGCACGGTGGCCGTCACCATGGCATCGGTGATCACCGTGGCCGTTCCGCCCAGTGTGGCGATGCGGGTGGCCACGGCCTCGGCGCTGCCTTCGGCGGTGGCGATGTTGAGGCGCAAGGGGGCGTTGACGTTCACCACGCGACCCCGCAAACGGAGGTGAGTGGCGGTGCTGTCGACGGTGCCGCGGGTGGAACGGGCCAGCGCGGCGCGACGTTGCACGATTTGACTGAGGGCGGCATCCATCTTGTCCGAACCGGCGGGCTGTTGAGCCGCGCCGTGCAGCGCGTAGTTCAGACCACCGAACAAGAGGAAGGCAAATAACGGAAGAGTATTATGTTTCATTGAAGGAGATTGATGCGAGTTTGCACTCCAAAATTGGAGGCTTAGCGGCGAATATACGCATAAAAAACGGGAAAAGCGGGCTTCGCACGCCAAAGATTAGGCTCCGCAGGCGTTTTCGCGTGCCAAATGGGGCAAAATGTGGGGTGAGAAGGTCGGCGCCGCGGGGCGAAAACGCTCATTCGGGCGCAAACGGAGCGTTCAGTCGCGCGCTTTCTCGCCTGCTCGCCGCGCGATGCCCTCGGCCGCCGTGAGCCCCGTGAGCCAGGCCGCCGTGAGATTGAAACCACCCGTGAGTCCGTCGATGTCGAGCACCTCGCCCGCAAAGAACAGCCCCGGCACGTGCCGGCTCTCCATCGTCTTGGGCGACACCGACTTGAGACTCACCCCGCCGCACGTGACAAATTCGCCTTGGTGAGTGGTGCGTCCCGTCACGGCGTAGGCGTCGGCCGTGAGCACAGCGGCGAGTTGGCGCAGTTGTCGGCGGTTGAGTTCGGCACAGCGCCGTTCAGCCGGCACCTCGGCCCGCTCGAGCAGGACGTTCCACAGGCGTGCGGGCAGATCGAAGGCGCGGACGCTCCCCACTTGTCGCCCGCCGTGAGCGGCAAACAGGCACCGAAGTTCCTCGAGCGCGCGTTCGGGATCGGCCGTGCCGCACCAACCGATGAGCAACGTGCCGTGGTGGCCCGCCGCGGCCAGCACTCGCGCACCGAAGGCCGAGAGCCGCAGCACACCCGGTCCACTCACCCCCTGGCGCGTGAGGAGCAGCGGCCCGCGGGCGCAAACTTTCGTGCCGCGCAGGCTGAGGCAGACCTCGTTCACGCTCACGCCCGAGAGGGCGGCCAGCGCCGGCGCATCGAGTCGCAGACCGAAAAGCGAGGGGCAGGGGGCTTCGACGCCATGGCCCAGCGCT
>ENA-OWNK01000427-OWNK01000427.1-metagenome-genome-assembly--contig:-NODE-427-length-19977-cov-5.877723_pt1 | contig 19977 bp, 19 predicted proteins | sample MGYA00245343_ERZ651121 | MGnify/ENA primary metagenome ERZ651121 (study PRJEB26857, sample SAMEA4031775) | metagenome | biome: human; feature: oral; material: saliva | place: Philippines | collected 2014... | reverse complement strand
ATTATACGCATGGGCTGGTACAATCCCCAATGTAGAAGTTATTTCAAGAAATAGAGACCAAGGCTTTTTCAATCTAAATTCTACCGTATGGTCATCTTTTGCCACGACTGATTCCATGAAAGTAAGATCTACATAGCCACCTGCTTTTTGTGCTGTTTCATAAGTAAATACAATATCTTTAGCTGTTAATGGTTGACCATCAGAGAACTTAACATCATCACGAATTTTAAATGTGTAATGCAAACCATCTGGAGATATGGTTACATCTTTCGCTAAATCCATTTCCAATTCTTTTTTATCATTTCTTTTGTTTGTCCCTGAGTTGCTATCAGTAGACAAACTGAATAAATTTTTTCTGATAATTCTTTTATTACATCTTCTGCTTCAAATTTTTCTTGTTTTAAAACGTCTAAGCTTTCAATTCCAAATTCTGTGAAGATTTCTTTCTTTAAGCCTTCGATATCTTTGCTTTCTTCTGTTATGTATTGTGGTACGATTGTGTTTACTACAGAGTCAATCATGTTTCCGATTTCTGTTGATAAGTTTTCTCCGTCCAATACTTCTCTTCTTTGTTTGTAGATTATTACTCTTTGTTTGTTCATTACATCGTCATATTGTAATACGTTCTTTCTGATACTGAAGTTTCTTCCTTCAACTTTCTTTTGAGAACTTTCTACTGTTTTTGTTAAGATTCTTGATTCGATTGGCATGTCATCTGATACACCGATTTTGTTGTATACTTTTGTGATTATGCTTCCACCGAAGATTTTCATTAAGTCATCATCTAATGAGATATAGAATCTTGATTCACCTGGATCTCCTTGACGTCCTGAACGTCCACGAAGCTGATTATCAATACGGCGACTTTCGTGACGTTCTGTACCAATGACGCAAAGTCCACCAAGTTCTTTCACGCCTTTACCAAGCTTGATGTCAGTACCACGTCCGGCCATGTTTGTCGCGATTGTTACAGCGCCACGTTGACCTGCTGACATGATAATTTCTGCTTCTTTAAAGTGGTTCTTCGCATTTAATACTTCATGCGGAATTCCTTCTTCGCGTAACATGTTTGAAAGCAATTCACTTGTTTCAACCGCAACAGTACCCACAAGAATTGGTTGTCCTGCTTCATGACGTTGTTTGATATCTTTAACAACCGCACGGAATTTACTACGTAATGATGGGTAGATTAAATCGTGACCATCGATACGTTGAATTGGACGGTTTGTTGGAATCGCAATAACGTTCATGTTGTAGATTTCTCTGAATTCTTCTTCTTCAGTCTTCGCTGTACCTGTCATCCCTGACAATTTACGATACATACGGAAGTAGTTTTGGTAAGTGATTGTCGCCATTGTCTTAGACTCGTTTTCAACTTCAACGCCTTCTTTAGCTTCAATCGCTTGGTGAAGACCATCTGAATAACGACGACCTTCCATGATACGTCCAGTAAATCCATCAACGATTTTTACTTTACCTTCATCCACCACATAGTCGATGTCGCGTAACATAATGTAGTTCGCACGTAAAGCTTGGTCGATATGGTGAACAAGCGCTGAGTTATCCACGTCATAAAGGTTTGGTAAGCGGAATGTTTGTTCAGCTTTGTTAATCCCTTCGTCTGTTAATGAGATTGTCTTAGAAGTTAAGTCGATTGTATAATCTTCTTCCTCTTTCAATCCTTTTACAAACATATCTGCACGTTGGTATAACACTGTTGATTTTTCAGCTTGTCCTGAAATAATCAATGGAGTACGCGCTTCGTCGATTAAGATTGAGTCTGTTTCATCGACAACTGCGTAGTTTAATGGACGTTGTACCATTTGTGATTTGTAAACTACCATGTTATCACGTAAGTAGTCAAATCCTAATTCACTGTTTGTGCTGTAAGTGATATCGCTAGCATAAGCAGCGCGTTTTTCTTCTGATGACATTCCTGTTAAGTTTAACCCTACAGTCAAGCCTAAGAAGTTGTATAACTCACCCATTTCGCGAGCGTCACGAGAAGCTAAGTATTCGTTAACGGTAACTACGTGTACTCCGTCGCCTGATAATGCGTTTAAGTATACAGGCATTGTCGCTGTTAAAGTTTTACCTTCACCAGTACGCATTTCCGCAATGTTCCCGTCATGAAGTGTAATCCCACCCATGATTTGAACTTTATATGGGAATAAGCCTAATACGCGTTTAGCTCCCTCACGTACTAAAGCGAATGCTTCAGGAAGTAATGAATCAAGAGACTCCCCTTTAGCATATCTTGCTTTATATTCTTCTGTTTTTACTGGAAAATCAGCATCTTCTAATGCAGCCATTTGAGATTCTAACGCAATTACCTTATCCGCTAGTTTTCCTAAACGACGTAATTCACGCTTATCATTTTCAACTAACTGTCTCAAAAAATTTGCCATTTAATTAACTCCTTTTTTATTTTCACCACTGTTTTTAAATTGGTGAACATTTTAAATCTCATAAAAGTACTACAAATAGGTAGCTACACCTATTGCATCTTATTCATTTTACCATTGTTTAACTAATTAAGAAAGCAAAAAAAGGCGACTTTTTTCAAAGTCCCCCAATTTTTTTAAGATTTTACGTCAATGAAACCCAATTTCTCTTCCAAACGGAGAGTAATTATTGCTTTTTCTTCATACGCAACTCGATTTTTAATAAGCATGATTTTGGTTCACAAAAAAAGGTGGCTTAAAAAAGCCACCTAAAATTTTATTAATTTGTTTCAATCAAACCATATTTTCCATCTTTACGACGATAAACAATGTTTGTTTCGTTCGTTTCAGCATCTTGGTAGATAAAGAAGTTATGTCCTAACATGTTCATTTGAAGAACAGCTTCTTCGCTATCCATTGGTTTCAAATCAATTCGTTTTGTACGAACGATTTCTAATCCTGTTTCCTCCTCTTCAGTCACTTCTGGAAGTGGTGGTAACACAATATCGAATCCTTTTTCGCGAGATTTACGATTGATTTTTGTTTTATGTTTACGAACTTGTCTTTCAAGTTTATCGACTACCAAGTCAATACTTCCATATAAATCAATTGAAGTTTCCTCGGCACGTAGAACTAAATAAGGAAGTGGGATCGTAACTTCAACTTTTGCAGTCTTTTCAGCATAGACTTTCAAGTTGACGTATACAGTCGCATTAGCAACGTCAGTAAAGTATTTCTCTAATTTGCTAATTTTCTTTTCTGCGTATTGACGAATCGCTTCTGTGACCTCAATATTTTCTCCACGGATATTATATTTAAACATAATACTCTCCCCTTTCATCTGGAAAACCAGATTTGAAGAAATACCCTAAGGACCACTCTTAGGAATTGCTTCGTTTGATTTCTATAGTTTTATTATAAAGCATGTACAGGGCTTTTACAACCGTTTTCAAATATTCTTTCATTAAGAATTGTTAAGGAAAAACGGTATTTTTGAGGACTTTTCTTTGGCGAAATTTTGTTTTCATGAGATGAAAAATCATACAGCGTTGAAGATTAGAATCATTCCCAACAAAAATCAATCTCTTCCTCAGTCAATCTCTTCCCCTTTCTCGAAAGTCTCAGATTCCTAGTTAAAACAACACACAATCTCCATTGACAGAAATCGTTTTCAACGGTATAGTGAAATAGTAAACAAATTATAAAGGAGTTACTCTTATGGAAAAAGTATTTGCTAGTCCGTCTCGTTATGTTCAAGGGAAAGATGTTCTTAAAACTGGTCTTTCTCACGTGTTGGCTCTTGGGGATCGACTTCTCCTTCTTTGCGACCCTATCGTTTATGATTTAGTCGGTAAAGAACTGGAAGAAAACCTCGTTAAAGAAGGCGCATTTGTTCATCGTGAAATCTTCCACGGTGAAGCTACTAATGATGAAGTTTGTCGCGTTGCTGAAGTTGTGAAGGAACATCAACTTAACGTAGTAATCGGCTTAGGTGGTGGTAAATCGATCGATACCGCCAAAGCGATTGCGGATGACTCCAATTGTCCGGTAGCTATTTTACCAACAATTGCTTCAACGGATGCTCCAACTTCTGCCCTCTCAGTTATTTATTCAGCAGAAGGCGTGTTTGAACGCTATCGTTTCTACAAGAAAAATCCAGAATTAGTATTAGTCGATACAAAAGTCATTGCTAATGCTCCTGTTCGTTTATTAATCTCAGGAATTGCCGATGCGCTTGCTACTTGGGTTGAAGCTCGTGCAGTCATTGAAGCTCAAGGAGGCACAATGGTCGGTCAAGTGCCAACGATTGCAGCAGAAGCCATCGCTCGTGTCTGCGAAAGTACTTTATTCGAAAATGGTCTACAAGCCGTAGCTGCAGCAAATGCCAAAGTAGTGACTCCTGCTTTAGAAGCTGTGGTAGAAGCGAACACACTACTCAGCGGTATCGGGTTTGAATCAGCTGGTTTAGCAGCAGCTCATGCCATCCATAACGGATTCACTGCCATTCACGGAGACATCCACTCTCTAACTCACGGTGAAAAAGTAGCTTATGGTACATTGACACAACTGTTATTAGAAAATCGTCCAAAAGAAGAACTCGATAAATACATTACTTTCTATCAAGCACTTGGATTACCAACAACGCTCAAAGAAGTGAAATTGGATTCTGTACCATATGAAGACTTACTCAAGATTGGAGCTCTTGCAACACAAGAAGGCGAAACCATCCACCAAATGGTTGTTGACTATACTGCCGAAGATGTCGCAAATGCTCTCCTTGCTCTTGACCAATATGTCACTACAAGATTCTAAAAATAACTAAATAGAATCCAACAGCCCAAGCAGAAATCTGCTTGGGCTGTTTTGTCGATTGGTGTTGTATCATACATGATACGTATCATGCATGATACACTTTTTATCTAAATAATGTCAGAGATTCTACTTCTTCAACACCTATTTTGATTAACGCTTTTGCGGCAAGGTGGATTGTGGCACCTGTCGTATAAACATCATCTATTAATACGACTATTTTGATACAATGACACTTTTCATTTGAACTCTGATACTATTTAGTAATTAATTATATATTCTCGAAATTGGAATATGTTAATTGGAAATATAAATAACTTTTCCTAAAATAATCTCATATATTTTTATATTAATTAGACTTTAGATTATAATAGAAAGAACCATCTTTGCCTTAAAGTTTTATAATTGTAAATTATATCTACTCTAGTGCAAGTCATTATCAATTATTATTTTATAATATTTTAAGTGTAATGGCACTATACCTTCATCTACAATTTTTTCATACTGTTTTTCTCCAAAAGTATATGATAAAAATGCTTGAGATATCTGCATTCTATCATTTTGCTTAATCCAAGAAAAAATAAATTGTAAATCTCTCGTCTTATACACACTATTATAAAAATTAAATTCCAAAACCGAATCAATTAGGCTGTTATTTTTTATACAAGCTAGAGCTAAAAAATGGAATTGTAGATTTGAAATCAACTTGTTATCCCAATTTTGAATTTCTTCAATATTATTATTACAGGATTGAAAAAAATCAATTTCTTCTTCAGTTGGATGATATATATTTGTGCCAAAATATATAATAAAAATTGGTAAATACAAATATATGTTCCAACTAAATAAGTAAATTAAGCAAACTGTAATAATAATCAAACTCTGCAAGAAGATTAAATAACACCTTTTAATACTTAAAACTATTTTCCTGCTCAAATTGCATGTAAAATATTCATAGTTTCTTGTTAAAAACATTGGATCAATGAATAGTTTACTCTGACGATTTACTTTGATAAAAGGAAATATATAAAACATATAAATAGGTAGTTTATAAAGTTTCAGTATACAGAATAAAAATAAATCATTAGTGTATTTTGAAAGAAAAATCATAAATACAAATAAACTTATTTTTATGAGAATATCAAATAAATTAATTGAATGTACATTATCTATTAACACTTGAGACACTACAAAGAAACTTGTAAATGCCAATAATAAATAAGATTCAAATTTTAACAACTTATTTAACATATACTTAATAAAATAATCTAAAGTTCCATAGGGCTGCCATCGCACTTGCGGAAACAACTAATGCTCCTATTCCCAATACAGATGCATGGGCTGCAATAAAAGCACCATATTTTACAACCGCTACAGAATAACTCAATTTAGCCTGTGAAAACAACTGTCCCCAAAGACCAGTCCCACGAAGTCCAGATGCAAAAAAGCTAAATCGATTAGCTAAACCTCTCACATTATTAGAAAAATTATCCCAATCTCCTCCGTCTAAATATTCCATTTCATCCTCATGTAATTCTACAGCATTCGCTGGCATAACTAATGTCTCCATTATTGAGTCCCCTTTTCATAATTTAGAATTTGTTTTACCTGTTATAGAACACCACATCTAGTTTTTCGATAACTTTAAATCCAACCACTGTCTATTTATAAATAAATTTAAAGTAGCTTTTCTCTATTAAAATGACTTTTAGAAATCAATATAACTCGCTTGCTATTAAATTAATTTAAAAAATAATCTTTCAAACACCGGCTCATCGTATAAACATTTGAAGATGCTGTTGTTCGCACAAAAATATGCGAGTATGGATTTAGAGAATTAATTCTTTAATTTGAGTAGATAAAAAAATGAATTTTAATCAAATTTAAACCGTTTTCAATATTTCTAAGAATTTTTAATTACACTATATAAAACAATAACCCCTAAAAATCTGAAGGCAAATTCATTTATCATATTTAAAATAATATAAAAAACAACTAAACTGTCTTTTCTAATATTCTTGTATTTTAATAAAATTATATTTGCAGAGATTTCTATATAAATAACAAAAAGATACTGTAAAATATAGATTAGAATACAAATGAAAGCCAAATCAACAATAACTTTATTTGTAATGAATAATACGGCGAAAAACACTAGTATAAACAGAACTAAAAAGAACATCAATATACTAAAAGGTTTACCTAATTTATACTTTGTGATTTCATTATGAATCGCATGACAATACTCATGAACTAGCTTAATATAATCTGAATAAGATACTATACCCTTTTTAGTTAACTCTCGAGTATAGTAATTATAACTGAAATAATTTTCATCCTTAAAAATTATTTTATCGTCAGTAATAATTGTATCTATTTCCCGTTCATTCGTTATATCAATAGATCTATTTTTATCAATTATAATCCTTAAAAGGCGGCAAGATAGTTCAAAAATAATATATATAGCTAAATATATACTAAATAAACGCATTAGAATAAATCCCATTCTCCCAATGCATATACTACTGCTCCAGCTGCTGTTGCTCCTGCAAGTTTTGCCCACCATGGTAAAGCCCAAAATCCTCGAGCTAAACTTCCGCCTACTTTAGCAGCTAATGACCAATAGCTAATATTAGGATTTGCTGCTGCTATTCTTCTAATATAATTTCCCATCCAAGCTAAGCCTGTAATTGCTCCAAATCCAACAAAATTTTTAACAACTTGACCGATATTCCACCCGCCATCTAAATACATCATCTCATCGTCTTGTAATTCTACAAAATTGTTTGGCAAAACTATTGTTTCCATAAAATCCCTCTTTTCTTGTCTTGGTGTTTTTTTTAGTTTAAACACTTTATAGTTTATGGTCTGTCCCTCCTTTTAACAGCACTGTTCCCTTATAAAGTGATTCTAACTCAGACTAATTTTTAAAACTCAATTGTTCCAATAACCATTCAAAATAAGTTTCTTTATCATAAACAATTCGAGCTTCGATGGGCATTGACAACACAAGTTTAATTATATCTTCTCCATTTACCAATTCTTTATCATTTAGTGAAACATTTATTCTATAAAAATTTTGGCTACCTTGTTCAGTTCTTTGAGTAACAATTCCTGTGTCTATGGTTTGAACCGTACCACTGATAGTTCCATATTTTTGTGTATTAACTCCAATAACAAGTATATCAACATCCTGACCAATTTTTATTTTAGAGATTTCCGTTGTCGGAACATATACTTCCACAAAATAACTTTGTTCATCATGTTTGGAAATCTCTGCAATTACTTGACCATTTTGGACAGACATTCCTACATTTAAGGGGGTTTGATAGTGTATAATTCCTTCATTAGTTGCATAAACAGTATAATTGGAATCTCGTTTTTCATTAACTTGAATATTAGATTTAATATCATTTATCGTTTTATCTAATTGATTATATGCATTACCTAATTCACTTACTAATTGTAAATAAACCTGCTTCCCTTGAGTAGAAATACCATTACGTTCCAATTGCTTGATTTCATTTTTCACTGATTCAATTTCTGTAATTTTACTATTTTTTTCAGCCTTTGCTTCATTAAGTTCGATTTCTAGTTTATTTTTTTTATCAAGATTAGAAGTTGTTTCTGCTGAATTTGAATCAAACGATGTTTGATTTCTTGATAATTCGGTTTCTAATATTTTTAACTGATTTTCTAAATTAGAAATATGTCGTTCCAGTGAATCCTTTTCTGAACTTAGCTTGTTTTGTCGTTCATACTTTTCATTCACATCTTGGCGATTGTTAGTTAATTCTCTTTCCTCATTCTCCAACTGTAATAAATAATACTCTACTTTCCCATAGTACTCTTTTTCAGCACCATCATTTGATAGATAATTTTTTCGTTCATCTAGGGATTGCCTATATTTTTCTAAAATCTTTTTAATTTCTTCTTGTTCAGATAATTGCTTTTTCAAAGCAGAGATTTGTATTCCTTCTTCACCATTACTAACACTAAATAATGGTTCTCCGACAGCAACATTTTCTCCTTCTTTTTTATGTAATACTGATACTACCCCAGCTGACTTGGTAGCAACATATTGAATATTACTATCCGTTATACTCCCATACCCTTTCACAATATATTGTTTTTGAACAAATGTAGCAAATAGGATACTAGTAATAAACAATAGAAGTGAAATCAAAATAAATACATGTATGAAGCGTGGAGGTTCTTTATCAAAAAAAATTCTTGAATATTTAAGATCTGACTTATTATAAAGTTTCATAGGCTACCTACCGGTTTAAAAATATCAACAACCATTTGTTTTTCGTCTCCAGAAACAAATACTGTATAAATATCTTCTTTAACAGGAATATTTTCTTCGTAGATAAAAACATTCATTTTCGCATGAGCTAGTTCTAAATATTCTGGACTATCAGAAAATCTGATATACAGACAATTTTCTACACGAATTTCTTCATGTGATTCAAATTGTTGAGAATATTGTTGATAATCATGGGCTTGAGTATATAATTCATAATCTACTGTTACAGTTCCATCCTCGTGGATATTTGTACCTTTATTTCTAGTGATTAATGGACCAAACATTTGAACGTTGAGTAATTTCAATTGCTGATAAAATTTTTTTATTTCATTATCTAAATTTTCCATTTTTATAGAGTTTAGCTGCTTAACTAGAACTTTTTTTAGAACAAGTTTTTTTCCCACTACTAAATCCAACTTACCCATAAGTGATTACCTCACTTTCTTCTTTCATACTTTTACTTTGTTTGATTGATTCGTTTGAAATCACGCCCTGAACACTTTGTAAACGCACCATATTTGCATACTTACCATTTAATGACATTAATTCTTCATGGGTTCCCTTCTCAACAATTTTCCCTTTTTCAAGAAAACAAATTATATCGCATTTTTGAATAGTACTTATTCTATGAGCTACAATGATAACTGTCTTATTTGTAATTTTCTCAAAAATCAAACTTTGAATAATTTGCTCACTAAATGAATCTAGACTCGATGTTGCCTCATCAAAAATATATAAGTCTGGTTTAGATAACAAAGCTCTTACTATTGCTAAACGCTGCTTTTCACCGCCCGAAAAATTCTGTCCACCTTCTTCAACAAAACTTCCATACTTATTTTGTAAATTTGATATAGTATCATGAATACCAACCAATCTACAAGCACTAATAACTTCTTCAATAGATACATTCGGGTTACCTACTTTTAAATTATCTAAAATAGTTCCTGAAAAAAGTTCTATTGTTTGAGGAACATATGAGATATTGCTTCTTAAATAATACGGATCAATATCACTAATATCATAATGACCGATTTTAATTCTCCCTCTTTTTGGCTCTATAAACTTTAACAGCAATCTCGCAATTGTACTCTTCCCTGCTCCACTTTCACCAACAAATGCGATTTTTTTACCCTGAGGAATATTTAAGTTAAAGTGTGTTAACACCTCTGGTCTACTTCCATAAGCGAAATGAACGTCCTCAAAAGTAATGGATTCTTTCAAATTTACTCCCGTTATACTTATGTCATTACTCTCATCTTCTCTATCTAACAACATTAACTCATTCAATCGTTTCATTGCTATACTAGCCTCTTGAAAAGTTAACTGTAAGCTAACAAGATTTTTTACTGGTTCAATAAAATATTGACTTAGCGTTTGAAAGACTAATAAATCACCGATGCTCATCTTCTGGTCAATTATAAACAGTGCACCTATAGCTAAAAATATAATATTCCCTAATGATCCAATTATATTGGAAAGAGTTGATTGAATATTCTGTAAAACTCCTTCTTTATATCCAATTTGTAAAGAATGAACAAAATTATGTTCTAACTTATACAATTGGTTAACTTCATCATGTTGCGATTTAACAGTTTCAATATTTCTAATAGATTCTATTAATTGTGAATTTAATTTTGCGGATGCTTCCATCTGCTTTATATTAATTTTTTTATAAGGTTTTTTAAATACATAAACAAGAATAACATTAATAAGAACCATAAAAAGTAATATTAAAAATAAACTATTATTAATATACCAGAGTACAATTGCACTAACTAGGGATAAAAATATATCTAAAATCAATGAAAGTGATACTGATGTAAATATATTTTTAATTGTCATTGCATCTTGAAATCGTGTAATAATATCTCCCACTCTTCTTGTCCCAAAAAATTGATAAGGCAAATGTATAATGTGATCATAATAACCTAGCAACAACGGGATATCTATTTTACGTGATAAAAATAGTAAAATATGTTGACGAAAAGCAGACAGTATACTTTGAAATAAAGAAACTACTCCAAACGAAAGTACATAAACATACAAAGTATTCTTCAGTTTATATGGGATAATTTCATCCATAACAACTTTAGAAAATAGGCTAGAGACAATACCCACAACACTTAACAAGATTGCAGTTAGGGTTACTAGCAAAATCAACCTTTTCTGAGGAAATATTAACAACTTAAATAAGTCAAACATCCCCTTATCTTTTTTTCCTGATGTCTCAAATTCTGAATTTGGAATCATAAGAATAGCAATACCTTGATACATACTCTCAAGATCTGCTTTTGAAATATATAGTAGTCCTCTGGCAGGATCCGCAATAAGATATTTACCATTCTTTTTTATTTTGTGTAAAACAACAAAATGATTACTCCCGATTTCATTTACTGTCTGTAAAATCAAAGGCATAGTAACTTCAGTAGTAATATCTTCTAAATTCACTCGAATTGCTTTAACATTGAATTTTAACTTTTCAAATCCAGACACTACACCCTTAACTGTAGTACCATACATATCAGTACCAATAATCTCTCTTATAGACATTATCGCCATTTCTTTTTTATATACAGTTAATATAGTTGATACAACAGCTGCTGCACAATCTGATTGGTCATGTTGTCTAATACATGGATATTTTTTAAAAAACATATCAATTTCTCCGATTTTAATTAAAACGCTTTCTTAAACAAAGAATATCAACTTTTAAATTATTAGTCAATAATAATTAAAAATAAAAAGTAACCTACCTATACTTTAAATAGAACAAATCATAGTTAATTAAACAATATTTTTATACAATGACTCTGTTTTAAACTCTGATACTTCTTAATCTGTTCCTTCAATGGATAAATTAAAGTAAAAACTCCTTTACTAATTAAACTAGCAAAGGAGTTTTCTTATTAAATATCATTGTTTTTCAGATTAGGATTTAAAGAAATTTTTTTTATCAGATATTCTTAATAATTCTCTAGCAGTGGAATAGTTTTTAGTTGAAACATCTACTTGCCCATCATCCCATTTTTTAGTTATTTCTTCTGAAACTCTAATTTTTTTCTCATTCCCGTGAAATTCTAAAACCCTCTTCTCTTCAACATGATAAGTGTCACTAGAGTCATAAGTTTTATAGGAGGTTTGGTAAACCTTTTTCTTTCCATCATTTTTTGATTTGTTTTTGACTACTTTTTCCAATTTCTCAATTTCAGAATCCTTTAATCGAGAATTACCCAAATCTATATATTTACTCAACCGTGATTTTCTTTCACTTTTTTCTTTCTTATCCATCAACCCATCCCCTTTATATTCTTTACCGACATAGGATATCAATTGTCAATTCTATAATAGCAGAACACGTTAATTTTATAAATACTCTAGCACTACAACCTAATCACCTTACCATCGTAAAATTGAATATCTATGCTTCCATTTTCATATACGGTTAAAAAATCCACTAACCCTCTCCATACCTGCTCATCAAATCCCGTCAACAACTCTCGTTCTTGTAGCTGATTAATAAAATCAAGAATTCCCTCTCTTCTTGATTCTTTTTCTATAATCTCTTTTTTCACTTTGTCTAGTTCATTTTGTGTCTCATTAAATCTATTTACTAACTGTGTATATTTTGCTTCATATTTGTCTTGATTCTGAAATGATACGTATCATTTATGATACACTTTTTATCTAAATAATGTCAGAGATTCCACTTCTTCAACACCCATTTCGGTTAACGCTTTTGCGGCAAGGTGGATTGTGGCACCTGTCGTATAAACATCATCCACCAATAAGACTTTTTTGGGAATCACGACTCCCTCTTTGACCCTAAAAGGTTGTTTTAGTTGCAAACGCTCCTGCCTTGTCTTCTCGGATTGCTTCTTCCCCTTGCCAATATGTTCTAAAAGCGAAACGGTTGGTACTTGGCACTGTTTCAGTAAAGTTGGTATCGTCTCGAATTCTCTCTTTTTTAGACTCGCTTCGGACGACGGTAATGGACAAAGAACGAATCCCCTCTTTTGATATCTGAGTAACTCTTTCCTTAACTCTTTTATAACCAACGCCATCACTCTAGTATCTCCCACAAATTTGAATAACTCCATAAACTTTCGTCCCGCCTCATCATAAGCATACAAGGCCGTATTCTTTAAAAGAACTGCTTCTTTTACTTGATGCCATTTTTGACAATCCGGGCAGACTTCCACTTTTGTCATCAGCCGTCCACACTCTAGGCAAGTAGGGTGCTGCTTTAATTGCAGAAAGGGCTGTTCACAATTGACGCAAATGCACTTTCTATTTGCTCCTAGTAAAAACGAGAGTATTGGTTGAAATTGTTCCACTTCTTCTCCGCACCATAAACATTTCATTTTGGGTCCCTCCCTTGAAGTGCTTGTTGATTTAAGCCTTCAATTTCCTTTACCGCCTGGACCATCGCTTTTGTTTTTCCATTATGAACATACACCACTTCTCCTGTTGGGCAGTCTGCTGTTCGTCCAACACGTCCTGCGATTTGCACGAGTACTTCCCTTGAGAATTCCTCTTCGTGAGCATTGATGACACAAACGTCGATTCCTGGAAAAGTCACTCCTCGTTCAAGAATGGTAGTCGTTACTAAAAAATCGAGCTCTCCTGCTCTCATTTCCGCAATTCTTGCTTGCCGATCCGGTTCTTTAGAACTAACTGTCTCGAATTTTGCTTTCGGAAACTGTCGTCGAAGGGATGCTTCTATCGGACTTAGTAGTGTAATTCTAGGTACAAACAACAAAAATCGTTTCCCTACTCTTACATGTTCTTTGATAAACCGTTCCAAAGGTTTAGGGATTTTCTTCTTGCGTAATCTTTTTTCTAAGTCACCGCTATAAGACATCGTTGGAACGACTAATGGTTTCTTATGATATCGCTCCGGCAGCAAGGATACCGACAGCTCTTTTCGTTTGATTTTTTTCTCTAGCGTCTGGGAAGGTGTCGCTGTTAAATAAAGCAAACAGCCGTCCTCTTTCAGTGCACGATGCACTGCTCGAATGAGTAATTCATTATCCCGATAAGGAAACGAATCTGTCTCATCAATCACGATTAAATCAAATGCGCGGTAGAACCGAAGCATCTGGTGCGTCGTCGCAATCGTCAGTGGCACTCTCTTGTATCCTTCCTCCGACTGTGAATGTAGGACGTTCTGCTCGACTGCGGGGAAAGCTTCCTTCAAGCGCGGCGCTAATTCTACGCACACATCAATTCTTGGCGCGGCAATAGCAACTCGTTTCCCTTGTTGTAACATCCATTCGATACTTGCAAAAATCATCTCTGTTTTTCCTGAACCTGTCACAGCCCAGAGTAAGTGCTCACGGAATCCTGATTGTTTTACGACTTTCAAGCACTCCAAAGATAGCTGTTCTTGTTTTGCACTTAAGGTATGTTTATAATGCGCTAATCTTTCTTCTCTTTTTGGAAAAGGCTGCTCTTCTTCAGGAGTCGCAATCAACACACTACATGCCTTCACCTTTCCCATTCCAATGCATTTCAAGCAATACCAACATTCCCCTCCTGCGCAATTCAAGCAAGGTCCTTTAGCAAATTCCAACCGCTCGGTATTTCCACAAAACTGGCACTCTTTCTTCCCATTTTTGATGGTAATTCCAACATCTAGCACTGCATTCGTAAGCACTTCATGCTCTTTTAGCATCGATTGATAGACAGCTTGAATACGTCCAACGGCTCCTTCCATCTCACTCACCTCACCCCTAACTACGCAAAAAAAATCAGAAGAAGATTTCTCTTCTTCTGATTTTTGTTTGAAAGGAGTGCTTCTATTATGAGAAGAATGCGAGTAATACCCCTGCCGCAATGGCACTACCGATAACTCCGGCTACGTTTGGCCCCATTGCATGCATTAATAAGTAGTTACTTGGGTCTTCTCTTTGTCCTTCTTTTTGTACAACACGAGCGGCCATTGGTACGGCAGATACCCCTGCAGCACCGATCATTGGATTGATCTTACCGTCAGATAATTTGTACATTACTTTACCCATTAAAACCCCTGCAGCAGTTCCTCCAGCAAAAGCGATTAAGCCTAATAAAGTAATTTTAAGAGTCGATACTGACAAGAATAATTCCCCTGTTGCTTTCGCTCCAACGGTTAATCCTAAAATAATAGTAACTCCGTACATCATCGCATTTTGTAGAACTTTTGTAATGTTTGGGACTACCTTAATTTCTTTAATTAAGTTACCGAGCATTAAGCATCCTACTAATGGTGTTGCACTTGGTACTAATAAGCTGACGAAAATAGTAACGATGATTGGGAAAAGAATTTTTTCCGTTTCACTCACTTTACGGTTTTCTGTCATTTTTACAAGGCGTTCTTTCTTCGTTGTGAGCGCACGAATAATTGGCGGTTGAATAATTGGCACAAGCGCCATATATGAGTACGCTGCTAGGGCGATTGCTGGTAATAAGTGCGGTGCAAGTCTTGTTGTTAAGAACAAGGCTGTTGGTCCATCCGCACCCCCGATAATCCCTACTGAAGCAGCTTCTTGCGGTGTCATTCCCCACATTACTGAAAGGAAGAATGCGACGAAAATACCGAATTGAGCTGCCCCACCAAGCAAGATCGTCTTTGGATTTGCAAGTAGCGGTCCAAAGTCTGTTGACGCACCTAAGCAAAGGAAAATCAATGGTGGATAAATACCAAGGTTAGTTCCTTGATATAAGTAATACAAGAGTCCACCAGGCCCATTTTCTGTAGGGGCATCCATTAATCCTGCTAATGGTAAGTTTACAAGGAGCATCCCGAACGCAATCGGAACCATTAAGTATGGTTCATACCCTCGTTTAATCCCTAGATATAGAAACACGCAGGCGATAATTAACATAATGACATTTTGAATCGTTAAGTTATAAATCCCACTTGTTTCAATCAACTGTTGAATGACTTCCATAAACCATCGCCTCCTAAATCGTTAAGAGTGGTTGGTTCGATTCGACAGATTCATTACTTGATACATGAATTGCTTTCACAACACCGTCAGCGGGAGCAAGGATTTCATTTTCCATCTTCATGGCTTCTAGAATCACAAGTACATCTCCTTTTTTCACTGCATCACCGATATTTTTGCTGATCGATAATACAATCCCTGCCATTGGAGCTGGTACAACTTCACCGTCTCCTGTTGGAGCAGGGGAAGAGGCAGCTTTCTTTTCTTCCACTGGCGCACTAGGTGCCGGAGTTGGAGCAGCCGCTAATTTTTGTGTTGCTTCTTCATTTGAAATTTCTTTAAGTGAGACGATAAATGTTTCGCCATTCACTTCTACTTCGTATTTTTTCATTTAGTCCACCTTCTTTTCAATCGATACAATTTCAAAGTGCTTGTCCGGAACATCCGCACTCGCTTTTGTTAAAGCGACCAGTGCGGCAACTCGAGCAAGTTTATTCGTTTCAAATAGTGTTCCATCATTTGTTGGAATTTCAGGCTTCATCTCAACGGGTTTGCCTACAACTCCAGCAGTGGGATGACTCTTTGCTTCCAACATTTGGATAACTTTAGAGCTTCCTTGCATGAGAAACATTAGAATCGTCAACATCACAAACACAATTCCCATTGAAACGATTGTGATCCATAGGATTTCTAATAAACTTAAGTGCATAACTCTCTCCTCACTTTACAGTCGCAAAAATCTTCACGATTTCAGATGGTTTTTGCCATTGTCCATTCTTCTTGAGCAAGAATTCTTTACCGACTTTAGGGAAGAGTGCGTAAGTTAAGACATCTTCGTCACTTCTTGCTAAATCTCCAAGTTCTGCTTTGAGTGTTTCGAATTCAGGTGGCAAGTGGTTTGCTGGTCGATCGCTGATGACTTCTTGGTCACCAATGATGCTTCTTCTAAAGCTTTCTTGAATCGGTACTGGTGATTGACCATACGAACCAAGTAAGTAAGCTTTCACTTCATTAGAAACCACTTTGTAGCGTTGACCTGTAAGAACGTTCATCGTTGCTTGTGTTCCCACCATTTGACTCATTGGAGTAACGAGTGGTGGATATCCAAGATCTGCTCTTACCTTAGGTACTTCTTTTAATACTTCTTCGTATTTATCAGTTGCGCCTGCTTGCGTTAATTGAGAATACATATTTGATAACATTCCACCAGGCACTTGATATAAAAGCGCACGTGGATCTGGTGTTAACATTTTTGGATTTAATGTTCCCTCTTTAATGTATTTATCTTTAATTTCTCGGAAGTGGTCTGCAATTGGTTCTAATTTTGCCAAATCGACAGTAATATCATAGCCTAATTCGCGAAGTGCGATGACTAATGATTCCGTAGGTGGTTGGCTTGTACCTTCACTAAGTGGTGAAAGTGCTGTGTCGATGCGGTCTGCACCGGCCTCAATGACTGCTTGATACGTTAGTTGCGCAATACCGCTTGTGCAGTGTGTGTGCACAACGATTGGAACTGTAATCACTTCTTTTAATGCACGAACAAGCTCGATTCCTCTAGCTGGTGTCAAAATTCCGGCCATGTCTTTCACACAGATAGAATCAGCACCCATTTCTTGCATTTTTGCTGCTAGTTCTTTGTAATAGTCGATGGTATGCGCATCACTAATCGTATAGCAGATGGTCATTTGCGCTTCTTTACCTGTCTTCTTCACTGCATTTAGTGAAGCTTCTAAGTTACGAACATCATTTAAGGCATCGAAAATTCTGAAAATATCGATTCCGTTTTCTGCTGATTTTTCGACAAATTTTTCGACAACATCATCGGCATAGTTACGATATCCTAAAATATTTTGTCCGCGTAATAACATTTGCAGCGGTGTTTTCTTTAAATGTTTTTTCAAGGTACGAAGTCTGTCCCATGGATCTTCATCTAAGAAACGAATACATGAGTCAAACGTTGCTCCACCCCAACATTCCAAAGAAGCAAATCCTGCTTCATCAAGTTGATCTAAAACTGGGAGCATATCTTCAATTCGCATACGGGTTGCCATCAAAGATTGATGAGCATCCCGTAAGATTGTATCTGTAATTCCTATTCTTCTAGTCATCACTGAACACTCCTTCCATTATAAGACGTCGATAAAGCGTTCGATTGTCTTAATGCTTTCTAGTGCATCTGTTGGAATTGGATGTTCTGGATTTGCATCATTAAATGCTTTCAAGTAGTCTAGACGGAATTGCATACGGTCACGAATTAAAGCAGCGTAATCGCCGTTCATTTCAGGCACTTCATATCCTTCAACTGGTAAGTATTCCATTCCTGGAAGGCCACCGAATAAATCGAAGTTTGCTTTGCCATCTACTACTGTTTCGATGACACCAAGGGAAACTTCTTTTGTAACTTTCTTACCTAAGAAATCTCCTGTATTGATGATGTAGCAATCTACACCTTTATCAAATAACGCTTTGAATTTATCGTAGTCTTCTACTAATGGATATACACGGAATGGGTTTGCGTATGGTTCGATAACAAGCGCATCTAAGTTTGCCCCAGCCCCTGTATTTTCAGCAGTAGAACGTTTTGTCATTAATGTACATCCTAAAATAGATGCTAAACGTGGATCTGTGATTTTCACTAATGGTGGTAGTGCATCATCTTTCATGATCCAGAAAATAGATTGAATTGGTTCTGAAATTTTATCAACACGGTTTGGTGTAGAATAACGAGATTTAACCGTACGTCCGTTACCGTTACGAATATCTTCTGTTACTAATACTTTACGGCCGTTTTCATCCAGAGTCACACCACAGTTTTGAACCGTTACGAAGTAATCTTGTTCTCTGTGACCTGCTGGATAGTCATTTGTTTTGTCGAAGTAAGAAGGTTCCAAAGCTACAGATGAACCATCTTCTACCGAAATCACAAATGCATCGTCGTGTAATACTTCAATGTCGTATTTATCGTCATGTTTTGCGTGTGTTAATGTAGACTTACCTGATCCAGATAATCCGAAGAAGCTTGCAACGTAAGAAGCGCCTTCTTTACGGAAAATCTTCAAACCACCGTGGCAAGAAACGTAGTTGTTACGAGCGGCAGTTGCCCATGCTAATGTTAACGTTCCTTTTTTGATTTCCCCAAAATAACTCATTCCTAAAATTGCAGCACAGTTATGTTTTGTATCAAAGAATGCTAATCCATCTGGGTAATCAGGATGTCTCCAAGTTGGATCGAAGAAAATGAAAATATCATTTTCGTCATATTGTTTAGACGCATCATAACGTCTCTTATATTGGTCATTGAAAATTTGGAAGTTCAATAACCATGAGTACAAGTTGTTAATGTGTTCTTTAGGCATTGTGATATGTGCCTTCACCATGAAGTCTTCATCAAGACCTACAACGGCTGTACCCTTAATAAACGGTCTGAACGAACTGTTATAAATCTCTTCACGAATAATCGGAATAATTTTAGCATCTTCTGCTGGATTATTACCCAAAATTCGACGAGCTTTTGCAGTACGTCCTACAACGCTCCCATCAACCACCGTAAGAATATGTGCATCCTCCGGTAATCCTAAATCCTTTGCGTTTGCAACGAACGCATCTAACACTGTTGTATTAGGTGCTTGTGACGCTAATTCATACGCCTCTGCCAGAGTCGGAATTTCAGTCGCATTGTTCGAATAAAAAGCTGGTTCAATAGTTGCCTTCAATTGCGAAAGATGCGGATTGCTCTTGCGTATAGTGTCTGTAGCGAAACGATCAATTGTTGCCATAATATCAACCTTCCTATCTTTTTATTGATAACTTAATTATACACGAAAACGCTTTAAATGTAAGCGTTTTTTGTGATTTTTTTTGCTAATTTCTCTATTTTTTTCTTTTAATTATTGGAATCTCGTCCAAAAGTAGCGAATCGCTCCCAAATAAAAAACGAGTTACACTTTCGGTAACTCGTTCATGCTTACGATATTGTTTTTAAATC
>ENA-OWNK01000421-OWNK01000421.1-metagenome-genome-assembly--contig:-NODE-421-length-20123-cov-8.929241_pt1 | contig 20123 bp, 16 predicted proteins | sample MGYA00245343_ERZ651121 | MGnify/ENA primary metagenome ERZ651121 (study PRJEB26857, sample SAMEA4031775) | metagenome | biome: human; feature: oral; material: saliva | place: Philippines | collected 2014... | reverse complement strand
CCTTCAAGACGCTCATGGTGCGCCTGGAGCCCACCGGCGAGTTCGTCGTCGGCTGCGTGCCTGCCCTGGCTCACCTGTCCATGAAGCTGATCGCCAAAGCCGCCGGTGCCAAGAGCGCCGCCATGGCCGATCCGGCTGTCGCGCAGCGTCGCACCGGCTACGTCGTGGGCGGCATCAGCCCGCTCGGGCAGACGACCTCGCATCGGCTGTTCATTGATTCGGCGTGCCTGGACCACGAGACCATGATCGTCTCTGGCGGGCGCCGAGGCCTCAGCGTCGAGCTGAGTCCCCTGGATCTCGTCGAACTGACGAACGCGGAGGTCACGGACCTCGCGCAGGTCTGACCCCGGCCTCGTCCGGTTTCCGTTCGGCCCCGGACGGAGGGTGGAATGCGGGGGGCGAGCTGTCACGTTGTTTTACTAGGCGGAAAGCTGCATGCGTCAAAATAGGCCCTGCGGTAGATTCGCCTGGTATCCACGGACCGCCGGCCCGTCCCGACACGAAAGTGCCCCGCATGACAGCTCACAAGCCCCTCGCCCTCACCGCCGCGACCGTCGCTGCCGCCATGGCGCTCGCGGCCTGCTCGGGCGGTGCCTCCACCGATCCCAACACCATCGAGATCGGCTCGCTCTACGAACCCGTCAATCTCTCCAACATCGCGGGCGGTGGCCAGGGCGTCACCGAGGCACTCAACGGTAATGTCTACGAGGGTCTGTTTTCCCTCGCTGACGACGGCACGATTCAGCCCCAGCTGGCCACCTCCTACGACGTGAGCGAGGATGGCCTGACCTACACCTTCCACCTGCGTGATGGCGTGACCTTCTCCGACGGCTCTTCCTTCGATGCAGCCGACGCCGTGCATTCGATCAACCGCGTCCTGGCCGAAGACTCCCAGTCCGCGCGCAAGTCGCAGCTGGCTGTCATCAACTCGGTCGAGGCCACAGATCCCCAGACGCTGACCGTGACGCTCTCGCAGCGCTCGATCTCCCTGCCCTACAACCTGTCCTACCTGTGGATGGTTCCCGAAGGCTTCGACTCGCAGACCGAGACTGACGGCACCGGCCCCTATACGCTGGACGCGTGGACGAAGGGCTCGACCCTCGCCCTCAAGGCCCGCGACGGCTACTGGGGCGACGCCCCCAAGAACGACGCGGTCACCTTCCACTACTACACGGACGCCACTGCGATGACGAACGCCCTGAGCGCGGGCGACATTGACATCATCACGTCCCTGCAGTCCCCGGATGCGCTGGCCACCTTCCGGGGCAACTCGGACTTCGTGGTCTCCGAAGGTACCTCCACGACGAAGGAGCTGCTTGCCTTCAACGACGCGCAGGCCCCCTTCAACGATGCGCGCGTGCGCCAGGCCATCTACTCGGCTATCGACCGCAAGAAGCTGCTCGAGTCCATCTGGGGCGACGCCGGACAGGTGATCGGTTCGATGGTTCCCCCGTCGGACCCGTGGTACGAGGACCTGACCTCCGTTAACCCCTACGATCCCGAGCGCTCGAAGTCACTGCTGGCCGAGGCCGGGGCTGAGGGACTCAGCTTCACGCTCGACACGCCCTCCTACGACCCGCACCCCACGGTCGCCGAGTTCATCAAGTCCGAGCTGGCAAAGGTGGGCGTGACCGTCACGATCAACACGATCACCGCTGACGAGTGGTACTCGAAGGTCTACAAGGAGCACGACTTCCAGGCGACCCTCCAGGAGCACGTCAACACGCGCGACGTCGTGTGGTACGGCAACCCGACGTTCTACGGGGGCTACAACAACGAGGCCGTGACCGCTCTCGTCGACGAGGCCGAACAGGCCTCCACCGAGGACGAGCAGACCGAGAAGCTGCGCGCCGCCAACGAGCAGATTGCGGCGGATGCGGCCAGCGCCTGGCTCTACCTCTACCCGCAGATCGTCGTCGCGCGTTCGAACGTGTCGGGCTACGGCGTGAACGGCCTGGATTCGCAGTTTGTCGTCTCGGGCATTTCTAAGAACTGATGACTCGGTACCTGCTGCGGCGCACGGGGCTGCTGATCCTCACCGGATCGGCAGCTCTCGTGGCGATTTTCGTTCTCCTGCGTCTCCTGCCGGGTGATCCGGCGAATGCGCTTTTGTCGGGCACGGCCACACCCGAGCAGATTGAGGCGGCCCGCCGCCAGGTGGGTTCGGACCTGCCGTGGTGGAGCCAGTTCGGTCAGTGGGCCTCGGCGCTGCTACGCGGCGACCTGGGCACCTCGTTCACCTCGGGTTTGAGCGTGAACGACCAGATTGCATCGCGCATGGCGGTGACGCTGCCGCTGACCCTGACGGCCTTCGGAATTTCCCTGATCCTGGCGATTGCGCTGGGGTACGTGGCGGCGCGGGCGCGCCGCTCCTGGGCGGGAACGGTGATTTCTGCTCTCGCGCAGTTGCGCATCGCCGTGCCCGTGTTCTGGATCGGCATGCTCCTGGTCCTGGCCTTCGCCGTGAACCTGCACTGGCTGCCTGCCTCGGGTTTCCCGGCGCGCGGGTGGACGAACGCCGCGCAGGCGGTGCGCGCCCTCGTCCTGCCGACGCTGACGATCGTCTTGGTATCCACGGCCTCGTTGACGCGCTACACGCGCAGCGCCGCCCTGGATGTCATCGACGCTCCCTTTCTGCAGTTCGCGCGCTCCCTGGGTGAGTCGCGCGGCGAGGCGATGGTGCGCCACGGCCTGCGCGTCGCCTCGATCCCAGTCATCTCCATCGCCGGCATCGAGCTGGCCACCACGTTCATCGGCGCGGTCGTCGTCGAGCAGGTTTTCGCTCTTCCCGGCCTCGGCTCGATGCTGACGACCGCGATCGCCCAGCACGACTACCCATCGATTCAGGGGGTTCTCCTCGTGTCGACGACCCTCGTCCTCGTCATCGGTTTTGCCGCGGATGTCCTGCAGCGCGTCATTGACCCGCGCCTGCGCTCCACTCTGAGCGCGGGAGGTCGCCCGTGAACGCCCGTCGTATCCCGCTGTCCCTCGTCGTCGGCGCGCTCCTGGTGGGTGTGCTCGCGCTCATCGCCCTCGTCTCGCTCGCGTGGCTTCCGTACCCGATCGAGGACACGAGCGGCGGACGCCTCGAAGGTTTTTCTGCCGACCACCTCCTCGGCACGGATCGCCTGGGGCACGACCTGGCCTCGCGCATGATGGTGGGCGCGCGCATCGCCCTCATCGTCGGCCTCGGAGCCGTCGCTGTCGCCGCCCTCATCGGTGTGAGCGTCGGCCTGGTGATCGCGCTGTCCCGCCCGTGGGTGGACGACGTGGCCTCGGCGCTGCTCGACGTGCTCATCGCCTTCCCGACGCTGCTCCTCACGATGCTCATCGTCGCGGGCTTCGGTGCCTCCCTGGCCACGGTCACCGTCGCGATTGGCGTGGCCGCCTCGGCCGTCGTCGCGCGCCTGACACGCATCCTGGCCCGGCGCGTCCTCGCCGAGCAGTACGTGCTGGCCGCCCGCACCTCGGGCGTGTCCACGTGGGGAATCCTCACCCGCCACGTGCTGCCTAACATCTGGCCGACCCTGGCCACCAACCTGGCCGTCACTATGGGCGGTGCCGTCCTCGCCGAGGCCGGCCTGTCCTACCTGGGCCTGGGCGCACCTCCGCCGAACGCCTCCTGGGGCCGCCTCCTGCAAGACGCGCAGGCAACCTTCACGATGCAGCCCCTGGGCGCCATCGCCCCGGGCATCGCGATCGTCGCTTTCGTCCTGGGAACTAACCTCGCGGCCGACGGCCTGCGTTCCCTCATCGACCCCACCCAGGGAGGTGCTAGGTGAGCCTGTCCATCACCGACTTGAACGTGTGGATCGGGGACGCGCACATCCTGCGCGGCATCACCCTGGAGGTGCCCGACGGACAGCACGTCGGCATCATTGGGTCCTCTGGCTCGGGCAAGTCTATGCTGTCCCTGGCGATCATGGGGCTGCTGCCCGAGGGCGCGCGCGTGGAGGGCTCGATCCGCTGGAATGGCCGCGAGCTCGTGGGTGCCTCCGAGCGGGAGCTGCGCTCGCTGCGCGGCTCGCAGATCTCCATGATGTTCCAGGACCCCGCGACCTCCCTCGACCCGCTCATGCGGCTCGGCAAGCAGATCGCGCTGCCGCTGCGCCGCCACCGCGGCCTGCGAGGAGCCGCCCTGCGCGAGGCCATCGACCGCGCGCTCGCCGCATCGCCCTCCCTGCTCATCGCCGACGAGCCCACGACCGCGCTCGACGTCACTGTTCAGCGCACCGTCCTGGACCTGCTCGACGAGGTCACCCGCGAGCGAGGCGTCAGCCTCCTGTTCATCAGCCACGACCTGCCCGTCGTCGCGCGCATGGCCGACCGCGTCATCGTCGTGGACGCTGGCCGCATCACCGACGACGTGCCCGTCGAGGTCATCCGCACGGCACCGAACATGCTCTCCGACTCGGCACGCTCCATCGCGTCCGCCGCGCGCGCACTCGACTCCGTGTTCGAGCGCATCGGTGCCGTCCGCCCCGACTCCCAGACCGGCCACGCGCCCGACGAGGCGGGGGAGCGCGAGGGAGAGCCGGCCTCGTCGACCGATAATGAAGGGAACGCCCATGAGTGAGCCGATCCTGAGCGCCCGCGGCGTCTCCTTCCGATACCCGGGCAGCGACGCTGGTCTGGACGACGTCAGCGTCGAGGTGCGCGCGGGTGAGTCGCTCGCCCTCGTCGGCGAGTCGGGCAGTGGCAAGACGACGCTCGCCCGCGTGCTTCTCGGGCTTCTCACTCCAAACGCAGGCGAGGTGCTGCTGGATGGCGAGGCTGTCCGTTCCTCCTCGAAGTCCTCGATGCGCACGCTGCGCCGCAGCGTCCAGACCGTCTTCCAGGACCCGTTCTCCTCCCTGGATCTGCGGATGAAAATCGGCGCGTCCATAGCCGAACCCCTGCACGCGCTGGGGGTTTCGCGCGGGGAGGAGGCTCGCGCTCGCGTGCGCGAGGTCCTCACCGACGTCGGCATCGACCCGGCGCGTGCGGGGGAGTACCCAGGTTCGTTCTCGGGTGGCCAGCGCCAGCGCATCGCGATCGCCCGCGCACTCGCGCCCGCGCCGCGCGTCCTCATCGCCGACGAGCCGGTCTCTGCGCTCGACATGTCTACGCGCGCCTCCGTCATGGACCTGCTGGGGTCGATCACGCGCGAACGGGGCATGGCCCTCGTGCTCGTGTCCCACGACCTGGCGACCGTCGCCTCCACGTGCGACCGTATCGCCGTCATGCAGGCGGGACGCATCGTCGAGGCCGGGGACACTCGGCAGATCATGTCCGCCCCGCGCGATCCCTACACGCGAGCACTGATTAAGGCCGTACCGCGGCTGTGACATCATCGGGAGTAATGACTATGACTGAACTGAGTCGCCGCGGGTGCGCCGTCTACTGGGTGGTCGCCGCCCTCGCGTGGGCAGGAGTCGCCGCCACCCTCATCATTACGGCCTTCGACGGATATACGCCGCCCACCTACTACGAAGAGGGGCTCTTCGCGGGGGCCGCCCACGGCTGGGCGGGCGCGCCCGAGCGCCTTATCAACTGCCTGTCCTACTTCACTGAGCTGTCCAACATCATGGTTGCGGTCATCTCGACTGTCCTCGCGCGCCGAGGCCGCGTCGGAACATGAGGGAGGGCGACGCACCTGTGCGCCCTCATGATGATCACGGTGACTGCGATCGTCTATGCGACTCTGATCAGCCCCTACGAGGTCCTCTCCGGCTACGCCCTCGTCACGAACCCGCTACAGCACATCGTCGTCCCGGCCGCCTTCGTGGGCGCGGCCGCGCTCGCGGGTCCGCGCGGCGGCATTACGTGGGCGACGCTGGGGCGCGCCCTGCTGATCCCGGTCGCGTGGGTGGCGTACACGCTCGTGCGAGGCTCCTTCACGCACCAGTACCCGTACGGCTTCGTCAACGTCTGGCGTATCGGCTACGCGCAGGTCGCGATCAACATCGTCGTGATCCTGATCGGCGCCCTGCTCTTCATGGCCCTCTTCGCGGGCGCCGACTGGCTGATTCGCAAGGCCTACCGCCGCTCTTAATAGGGGCAGCGTGTGGTGGGGTGGTCTCACATGCGAACGAAATTAAAGGTCTAATTATTAGAATCGGATGATCATCTCAATTGTTTCAGTAAAACGCGATCTAGTGTCATTGGTTACGACGATAGTTGGTGAACCGATGCTGTTTGTGGACAAAATGACTCTTGTTGACGGGTGCTTCCAGCGGATGCTATTGGCAGAAAATACGCAGATTGGCGCCTCCTCTCCGTTGGGGCCAAAGTCTTCAAGGAGCTCATCAGACCAGTCTATTTCTGACCCGTGGTGGGGAGGAGCAAAGGTTCTCGTCTTAGTCTTATAATGAGCAAATATGCTATTAAATTCCTCTATAGACTCTGGGCTGCGACCGATGGGGGCATCGCCGCAGCCGATCCATCCGCAGGCTGATGAAATGTAGGATAGATTGAGCTTGTATGCAGAAGGATATGTGTTCAACGTCTGGTTGCCGCGCCAATAGGCATGGAGTGTGCTAATGATGCGCCGGTCATGCGTGGGGCCAGAGTACAGAATCAAAGACGTTGCGTTAAGATCTTTGGATGGAGACACTGCTCTTCTGTAGGCTGTTCTGATGGCGCCAATATACTCCCTGCTGATTAGTTTACGAAGCAAAGCGTAGTCGGTGAAATCAATTTGATCTGATTTTTCCGTTTCTTTATTTTGAAAAGTGATTCTTGGGGATTCCGTGTCCTTGATCGCTTCTAAGGTCTCAATCGTGTCGCCCTCTTGCTGCTTGCGTGTTTCTAATTTTTGAATTTCTTCGATTAGGGCCGCTTTGAAAGACTGTTCAAACTTCCTGGCGTTGCCCTTTAAGGTGTGAGTGAATAGTGTCCAGATGGGCTTATTTGGCAATAATGTAGGTGATGTTGAATTTAGGTCATATCCATCTGTAGTTGGATTGTAGGTAGTGTGTATCTCTATGTTAGTTTCATTGTCTCCATTTTCAAACTGTCTGAGTGTGGTCTCTTCTGCTTGCTGCGCTAATGCGGCGCGCGGATTTGCAACAAATTGTAGGGTGAAATCGCTTATGTTGAGAAGGTCAGCTGTTTGTAGTTCTCCGTATTCGTTTGAGGTTGAGTGTAGTAGGTAAATAAAACGCTCGGCTGGTGATGCGTAGGGGATTGCTACCTCACTGACGTTTCCTTTTTGGATCAAATAATTCAGTCCGTTAATATGGTCATCGTCGAAGTGGGAGATGTAGATGATGTCGATGGTCGGTTTGATGGTTTGTTCTATGTAGTTGAGGGAAAGCCATTCATCCTGAAATGGCGTTCCGATAAAAGTAACCCCTTCGTTGTATGGGTGCAGGTATATTGGATGGCTTCGTCGCCAATATCGCCAGTAGGGTCTGTTCTCGGGTGTCCAGTAGTGTGCTAGGGATTCTATGAAGGTGTTGATCTCTTCTTTTATAGTGGTTTTGGAATCTTGGGACGGGGTCTTTGCATTTCCTTTTGATCCGCAATCAAAGACGTAAATAAATGGTTTTCCGTTGGCGTATAGTACTCCGGTATGAAAAAAACCTTGACCCGCAGCCCACTGAGTTCTCGTCATGGTTAGGGGTGCGTCATCGTGCATTGTGTACCTCCTTGAACACTGTTTGACTGTTCAGTCTAGCAGTGAAGTGGTAGCAATGCCTTCAGTGTCAAGTGGCAACTGGCAGAAATGCTAGGAAATTAGTGCATATTGTCAGCTACCGCGCTCCGACCGTGATCGTGGCCAGGGTGACGCGACTCGCCTCGTCCGAGGCCGCTAGAGTGAGGCCATGAGCAACGAGCCCGGGCTTGTCCCTGAACTTGCCGTCACCGATTACGAGGCATCGCGCCGTTTTTGGTGCGACCTCGTCGGTTTTTCCCTTCGCTATGAGCGGCCTGAGGAAGGATTCGGCTACCTTGTCCTGGGTAACGCGCACCTGATGCTTGACCAGATCGACCAGGGTAGGACGTGGGCGACAGGTCCCCTTGAGTTCCCCCTTGGTCGGGGTATCAACTTCGAGGTTCAGGTCGACAATCTGGACGGCACGTTGCAGCGCATCACAGAGGCAGGATGGCCGATCTTCGTCGAACCCGAAGAGAAGTGGTACCGGGCGGGCGATGTAGAGATCGGCGTCCGGCAGTTCCTCATCCAAGACCCCGACGGGTACCTTGTGCGGCTCCAGCAGGAAATCGGCGAGAGGCCCACGTCGAAGACGCATGCGGATTGCACGCAGGATGTGCGCAGCAGCGACTGAGAGCGCTGTTTCGCCCTCCCGGCGCTGAGAAACCCGCCCGCTCGACAGGGCTGCAAGCCGTTGTGGAGCAGGCGGGTTCAATGTTGAGGTTGGCGACTCTCAGTGGGAGTTCAGAACGCAGTTTGCGATGAGTGCATCGATGCGGCGTACGTCGATGTGTCGGCCCAGGCTAATCTTGATATGGCCTGCGCGGGTCCACAGCTCGACCTCAGCAGTCATATTGATTGTGCCGGCGTTCTCGGTCGACCACATGTTGATGTTTTTGTAGGGCAGTGAGTAGATCTCGACCTTGCGGCCGGTGATCCCCTGTGCGTCGCGCACGATGAGGCGTTGCGAGGTAAAGATTGCTGAGTCTCGCGTTGTTGCGAAAGCCGCGTAGGGCTGCTCGCCGGGAACCAGGATGTTAGAGACGTCCTGGGGAATCGGTACCTCGTTGAAAAATGCCCACTGGGCGACTGTTGCGGCTTCCATGCCATGTCCTTTCTCGATGGTGACATGGTAATCATGTGGCGGTTGTCATGCAACTGTCTCTGCCTGCTGTGTGGAAGAGTTGCTCCCTGACTAGCCAACAAAAGCCTGGTGTTCGTTGGATGATGACTGTTTTCTGCTACCGCGCCCCGACGGTGACCGTGGCCAGGGCGACGCGGTTCGCCTCGTCCGAGGCGGGCACGTCCACGAGGGCGACGATGCGCCAGTCCATGTCCTCCTCCGGGTCGAACAGGGTCTGCGTGGCCAGCCAGAACGTGCCGGCCGCAGCCTGATCGACCGCGTCCGCGATTGCTTCGATGCGCGCCACCTGGGCGCGCTCGACATCTGACGACACCACAGCGGGGGCCAGCTCCAGCACGTCCTCGCGGGTCGGGGCCTCGTTCAGGGAACACAGCGATAGGGCGCGCGCCCGCTGGTCGATGCCGATCCACTCGTGTTCCGCCCAGTAGCGTTCGAGCACCGCGTCCCACTCGTCCTCGCCCCACGGTGCGACCACCGGAGTACGCGAGGCCTCGTCCAGGCGCGCCAGGGCCTCGACGTTGTCGTGGCTCATCGCCTCCACGCGCTCGAACAGCGCGCCACGGATCGCCGTGCGGAACGCGTGACGGTTCGCGCTGAACGGAACGGTCCCGTCCTCCCGCGCGCCAAACGCCAGCTCCGCGCCCTCCGTGCCATCGCTATCGGACGCGGGGGAGAGGGCCTGGCCCGTGGACATGGCCTCCCACTCGTCCAACAGCGAGGAGTCCACCGCGCGGATCAACGCCGATAACCAGGCAATAATCGACCGCAGCTCGTCGTTCATCAGCTCGTCCGGCACGATCTGGCGCAGCGCGCGGTACGCGTCCGTCAAGTAGCGCAACACGATGCCCTCGGAGCGGCCCACGTCGTAGCGGCCCACGATCCCCGTGAACGTCAGTGCGTTCTCGATCATCTCGCGCACGACCGACTTCGGGGAAATCTCCTGATCCTCGATCCACGGGTTCGCGTGCAGGTACACCGCGAACGCGTCCCCCAGCAGATCGGCCAGCGGGCGCGGCCACGTGACCTCTTCCAGGGCGGCCATGCGCTCGTCGTACTCCATGCCCTGCGCTTTCATCGCGGCCACGGCCTCGGCGCGCGCCGCTTTCTCCTGCGCGAACAGGAGCGGGCGCGGATCCTCCAGGACCGACTCGATGACCGACACGACGTCCAGGGCGAACGTCGGGGATTCAGGATCCAACAGTTCGAGGGCCGCCAGGGCGAAGGGGGAGAGCGGCTGGTTGAGCGCGAAGTCGTCCGGCAGGTCGGTGGCCGCGCGCAGGCGAGGCTCACCCGACGCCGAGGCCTCGGCTGAGGACACGTGCTCGACGACGCCCGCCTGCTTCATTGACGTGTAGATCTCACCGAGGCGGCGCAGGTGCGGGTTGCGATCCGTGGTCGGATCGTCGTTGTTGCGCGCCAGCCACACGAGGTGCTCGCCCGGGTCTCGCCCGGCCGCGGGTGCCCCGGCCAGCACGTTGAGGACCATCGCGTGCGTCATCTCGAAACGACTCGTGAGCTGCTCGGGGGCTGCGTCCACGAGGCGCTCGAACGTCGAGCGCGTCCACGAGATCTCGCCCTCGCCCGGGCCCTTGCGCTTCTTTGCCGACTTCTTGGCGGCGCGCTTGGCCTCGCGGGCGTCACGGGCCGCCTCCTGCGCGGCGCTCAGGCGTGCGCGCTCACGGGCGGCGTCGACCTCGTGCTCGGGTGCCAGGACGCGCACGAAACCGACCGTGTCGAAGCCGGCTCGGCCTGCGCGACCCGCGATCTGGTGAAACTCGCGCGCGCTCACGTGACGCATGCGCCGACCGTCGTACTTCACGAGCGACGTCATCAGCACTGTGCGGATCGGCACGTTGATGCCCACGCCCAGGGTGTCCGTGCCGCACACGATCGGCAGCAGGCCCGCCTGCGTGAGGCGCTCGACGAGGCGGCGGTAGCGCGGCAGCATGCCCGCGTGGTGCACGCCGATGCCCTGCGCGAGCAGCGACTTGAGGGTCTGCCCGAAGCCCTTCGTGAACGACACGCCAGCCAGCTGCGCGGCGATTGCCTTCTTCTGCTCGGGCGACATCAGCGAGGAACGGTCAAAAGACTGCGCGGTCGCCACGGCGTCGCGCTGGGAGAAGTGCACGATGTAAACGGGCCAACGGCCCTCGCCCAGCAGCCGCTCGACCGTGTCGGGCAGGCGGTCCACGACGTACTCGAACTCGAGGGGCACGGGGCGCTCCGCGTCGTCGATGAGGGAGACGTCGCGGCCCGTGCGTTCCTTCCACGCGCGCTCAAAACGCGTCGTGTCGCCCAGCGTCGCGCTCATCGCCACCACCTGCGGGATCCTCAGCTCCAGGAGCGGCACCTGCCACGCCCAGCCGCGCTGACGATCCCCGTAGAAGTGAAACTCGTCCATGACGATCATGTCCGCGTCCAGCGTGGGGCCCTCGCGCAGCGACTGATTCGCGAGGATCTCAGCCGTGCAGCAGATGATGGGCGCGTCGGCATTCAGGGAGACGTCACCGGTCACCATGCCGACGTTATCCGCGCCGAACAGGGACACCAGGTCAAAAAACTTCTCCGACACCAGGGCCTTGAGCGGTGCCGTGTAGTAGGAGCGGCCCCCGTGCGCCATCGACGTGAAGTGCGCGGCGAGCGCGATCATCGACTTGCCCGACCCCGTGGGGGTCGCAGCGATCACGTGGTTGCCCGCCAGGATCTCCACCAGAGCCTCCTCTTGGTGGGGGTAGAGCGGACGCCCGGTACCCTCGGCCCAGGACACGAAGGCCTCGTACAGGGCGTCGTCGTCGCCCAGACGGCCCTCGTCCTCCAGGTCGTCTAGGATCTCGTTCAAAGTCGCGCTCATACCCTCATTGTCCCAGACCCCGCCTCCGTCTGCGTCCCCGCACCGCCGGGCCCTTCCCGCAGCTCATCGACGAGGCCGGGGCCGGGAAGGCGCACGAGTGCGGCCACGCGCGTGGCGAGACGTCGCCTGCCGGGCGCGAAGCCCTGTGGCAAGATGAACGGGTCCCATTACAGCGCGCGGGCGTGTCCCGCGAAGTGCGCGAGGCCCCGCGACGCAACCACGGCCTCGTCGATAGACACCCCGGGAGGTTCCTGTGGAACAATTCGCCCTGCTTGAAAAGGCCATCGCCGACTGGATCACGTTGAACGTGACGATTTACGTCCTGATCGGGGTGGGCCTGTTCCTGACGGCTCGTTCCCTTTTCGTGCAGGTGCGCCTCTTCCCGGAGATGATCCGCACCGTCCTGGGGTCGCGCAAAGGTGCAGACGGCGGCATTTCCTCCTTCCAGGCCTTCGCGATTTCGCTGGCCGCGCGCGTGGGTATCGGCAACGTGTTCGGTGTGGCCGCCGCCCTCCTCATGGGTGGTCCCGGCGCGATCTTCTGGATGTGGGTCGTTGCCCTGGTCGGCATGGGCACCGCATTCTTCGAGGCGACGCTCGCCCAGATCTTCAAGGTGAAGCACTCCGACGGCTCCTTCCGCGGTGGCCCGGCCTACTACATGAAACGCGGCATGAAAAACCGCGTGCTGGCCAATATCTTCGCCGTCATCACCGTCGTAACCTGCGGTATCGTCATCACCTCCGTGCAGTCCAACGCCATCGCAGGCACGCTGACCAGCGCCTTCGGCGAGACCGCTAAGCAGCCCCTCCAGGGGGCCGGTGGCTTCTCGGCCGCGCAGCTGACGATCGCTGGCCTGATCTTCGTCTTCTCCGCGATGGTTATCTTCGGCGGCATCCGCACCGTCGCGCGCGTCACTGAGTGGATGGCCCCGATCATGGCGACGATCTACGTCATCATGGTCGCGATCATCTGCCTGATGAACCTCTCGCAGTTCGGTACTGTGCTCGGCCAGATCTTCACCTCCGCCTTCTCCGCCCAGGCCACGGTCGGCGGACTGGGGGGCGGCATCGTCGCCGCGATGATCAACGGCACCAAGCGTGGCCTCTTCTCCAACGAGGCCGGCCAAGGTACCGCTCCCAACGCCGCCGCTACCGCGACCGTGTCGCACCCGGTGCGCCAGGGCCTCATCCAGTCCCTGGGCGTCTTCATCGACACCATCGTCGTGTGTACCGCGACCGCCTTCGTCATCCTGCTCGCGGGCCCCGAGGTGTGGGGCGGCGACGGCGTGGATCCCTCGAACCTGACGACCCTGGCTGTCGCCAACGAGCTGGGTGCCTGGACGATCGTGCCCATGGCTATCCTGATCTTCGTCCTGGCCTACTCCTCGGTTATCGCGGCCTACGTCTACTCCGACACGAACATGTCCTTCGTGTTTGGCGACGCGCCCTGGGCGACCTGGACCGTGCGCGTCGTGTGTGTCGTGTCGGCCACGGTCGGCGCGCTGTTGAGCCTGGACGTCGTGTGGAATGCCGTCGACATCGCGATGGCGGTCATGACGATCACGAACTTGGTCGCCCTCGTCTTCCTGTCGCGTTGGGTCGTTGGGGCACTCAAGGACTACCAGGCGCAGCGCAAGGCTGGCGTCGAGGATCCCGTCTTTGTTGGCCACAACAACCCGCTCTTGCCGCGCGATGTCCCGGGCAACGTCTGGAAGCGCCCGAAGAACAAGAAGCACTGACATAGAGAAAATCGGGTCCGCGGGGCACACTTTGTGTTTCACGCACCTGACGCCTCTCCGAGTCCGGCACGCCCCTCGCGTGCCGGACTCGCCGCTTCCCGCTTCCGTTCCCCGGCCTCGTCCTTTTCCTCTCCGTTCCGCCTCTGTGCCGAGGCCTCGAAGCTGTCGGCGCTTCACCCGACGCTGGGCTGCTCGCGGGTTAGGCTACTGCCATGAGAATCGCACGTTTTTCCGATGGAACAAACCCGGTCTATGGTGCTCTCGAGGAGGGATCGAAGCGGATTGTCCGCCTCAAGGGCGACCCGCTGTTCTCGCCCGTGGAGCCGTCTGGCCAGATTTACGAGCTGGACGAGGTTCGGCTGCTCTCCCCGGTGATCCCGCGCTCGAAGGTTGTGGGCATCGGCAACAACTATTCGGATACGCCGATTCTGGCCGACGAGCGTCCCGAGCCGCCGATGTTCCTGAAGGCCAACACCTCGGTGATCGGGCCCGACGACCCGATTGCGATCCCTGCGTGGTCGGATGACGTGGCTTTCGAGGGCGAGCTTGCCATCGTCATCAAGTCCCTGGCCAAGGATGTGAGTGCCTCGGACGCGCCTCAGGTGATTCTCGGCTACACGGTCGCCAACGACGTTACCGCCCGCGACGCGATGACGGGCGGACCCTGGGCGCGCGGCAAGTCTTTCGACACCTCCTGCCCGCTGGGTCCGTGGATCACGGTCGACCCCACCCTCGACGTCACGAACCTGGCGATCCGCTCCTACCTGAATGGGGAGAAGGCACAGGACAGCTCGACCGCACACATGATCTGGAACCCTTTCGAGCTGGTGTCCTACGTGTCCCACCAGATGACGCTGCTGCCCGGCGACGTCATTGTCACGGGTGCCCCCGCGGGCTGCGGGCGCGTGGATGCAGGCGACCGCGTGGAGATTGAGATTGAGGGGATTGGGAGCCTGATGAATCCTGTCGTTCGCGCCTGACAGTGTGACCCGTGTGATAGGATTACGTCGTTCTGACAATATCTCCGTCGCATAGGAGCACACCGTGAGCGAACCGCAGTCATCGGGCGCGCTGGCCGTCGAAATGGCCGGCCTGGATGTCATTCCAGAATCTGATCGCAAGGGAAAACCCTCCGACCTGTTCATGCCGTGGTTCGCGGCGAACATCTCGGTCCTGGGTATCTCGTGGGGATCGTGGGTCCTCGGCTTCGGACTCTCCCTCGCGCAGGCCATCGTCGTGTCCCTCGTGGGCGTGACCCTGTCCTTCCTCGTGTGCGGCTTCATCGCGATTGCGGGCAAGCGCGGCTCCGCGCCGACCCTCGTGCTGTCGCGCGCGGCCTTCGGCTTCAACGGCAACCGCGTGTCTGCGGCGATCTCGTGGATCCTGACGGTGGGCTGGGAGACCTTCCTGGCGATCATGGCCGTCCAGGCCACGGCCACGGTCATGGGGGCGCTGGGCTTTACGAATCACGTCGTCGCTCAGATCGTCGCCCTGATCCTGGTCGTCGTTCTGGCGGCCGGCTCGGGCATCCTCGGTTTCGAGGCGATCATGAAGGTCCAGACGTGGATCATGTGGGCGACCGCCGCTCTGACGATCGTCTACCTGGTCCTGGTCGCACCGACAATCGACTTCGCGGTCCTCTCCTCGCGCCCCTCGGCGCCCCTGACTGCGGTCCTGGGTGCGGGCTGCATGCTCCTCGTGGGTTTTGGCTTCGGCTGGATTAACGCAGCCGCCGATTACTCGCGCTACCTGCCGCGCGAGGCCTCGACGAAGGGCGTGGTCGGGTGGACGACGGTGGGCGCGGCGCTGCCCACGGTCATCCTGGTCTTCTTCGGTATCCTCCTGGTCGGCTCTGCCGACGAATCCCTGTCCGAGGCCATCGGCGGCGACCCGATCGGCGCGCTTACCACGCTGCTGCCCACCTGGTTCCTCATCCCCTTCGCACTGGTTGCGATCCTGGGCCTGATTGGCGGCATCGTCATGGACATCTATTCCTCGGGCCTGTCGCTGCTGGCCACGGGCGTGCTCGTCTCGCGCCCGGTCGCCACCGCGATTGACGGCACGATTATGACGGTCGGTACGATCGTCGTCGTGTTCTTCGCGGATTCCTTCCTGACGCCCTTCACGGCGTTCCTCACGACCCTGGGTGTCGTTATCGCCGCGTGGGGCGGCGTCATGCTGGCGGACATCGCGCTGCGCCACAAGGACTACGACGAGCCTTCGCTCTTCACTCCCTCTGGCCGCTACGGCTCAGTGAACTGGGGCGCGGTCGCTTCCTTGGTCGTTGGTTCGCTGGTGGGCTGGGGCCTCGTCGTCAATGCGAGCGCCTCCTGGCTGTCGTGGCAGGGCTACCTCCTCGGCCCCCTGGGTGGTCGCGAGGGTGACTGGGCGGGTGCCAACATTGGCATCCTCCTGGCGATGGTTGTCGGCTTCGGCGGCTATTGGGCGACCAGCGCGGGCCGCGTGCGCGCGCAGGAGAAGCTGGCCTCGCGCACCTACGCGCAGGGCGCGGAAGGCGCGGAAGAAGGCGAGCAATGAGCGTCGATCCGCGTTTCACACAGGCTCTCCTGGATGACGAGGCCGTGGCCGGCGCTCGCGTCCTCATTGACCTCGCGGGACGTCCCGACGCCCTCGTTGTGCTCGGCTCAGGCCTGGCTGACGCTCTCGACGAGGCCTGGGGAGCCCCCGTGACCACCGTTTCCCTGGGAGAGATCCCCGGCGTCGTCGCTCCGGTCGCGGACGGGCACGGTGGCGAGCTGCGCGCGTACGAGACGCGTGGGGGAGTAGTCCTCGTGGCCACGGGGCGCACGCACCTCTACGAGGGGCTGGGCGTCCGCCCCGTCACCGCCCTGGCCCGCGCGGCTGTGGCTGCAGGGATTCGCCGCGCGGTGCTCACGAACGCGAACGGCTGCCTGAGGCCTTGGAACCTCGGCGACGTCATGGCGATCACTGACCACGGGAACCTCAGCGGCACCTCGCCCTTCGACGGCCCGCTGTTCCTGGACGTGTCGACCGTGTGGGACGCCCAGATGACGGATGCGCTGCGCGGTGTGTGCCAGCGCGAGGGCGTCTACGCGATCCTGCGCGGCCCCGAGTATCAGACGATGGCTGAAACCCGGATCCTCGCGGGCCTCGGCGTTGACTGCGTGGGCATGTCGACCGTCATGGAGGCCCTCACCCTGCACGCCCTCGGCGTGCGCGTCGCCGGCATGTCGGTCGTCTCCGACCTGTCGTTCGCCGATGCGCCCACGGACCCGACCGCCGTCATCGAGGCCGCCTCTGCGGCCCGCCAGACCGTGGTCGCCGGCATCGAGGCGGCCCTGACAGCCTGAACGCACAGAGACAAACGAGGCCGTGGCCGGGAGGTGGGGTCCACCGCTCCCGGCCACGGCCTCGTATCGTGCGAGAGAAGATCAGAGGAGGCCGAGGACACGCTCCACGATCCTCGACGCGACGTCGGGGGCGCATGCCAGGTTGATGCGCGCCCAAGAGGCGTAGTCGGCGCCCAGGGTGCGGCCATCGTTGGCGGCGATGCGGGCGCGCTCGCGTAGCGTCGCGGCGGGGGAGAGGGTGCCCAGGTCGACGCTTTCGAAGCCCCACCACGTCAGGTAGGTGCCCTCGGGGCGCACGAAGTCGATCGGCGTGGACGCCAGGGCGCGCTCGACCAGGTCCACGTTCGAGCGAATCAGGTCCTTGACCTCGCGCTGCCATGCGTCCCCGCGCTCGTAGGCGGCGATCGCGCCGACCGTGCCGATGACGTTGGCGTCGTGTCGCACGTCCGCGGCGAACACGTCCCAGCGCTCGCGCAGCGCCGCGTCTGGCAGAATCACCTGCGCGGAGGGCAGTCCCGCGATGTTCCAGCCCTTCGAGGCGGCAGTCGCCGTCACCGTGTGGGATGCGAACGAGGGGCCGAGCGACGCGTAGGAGACGAAAGGACTCTGCTCGTCGAGGACCAAGGGGGAGTGGATCTCGTCGGAGAACACGAGGGCGTCGTAATCGGAGACAATGTCGTGCAGGGATCGCAACTCGTCCTCACGCAGGACGCGGCCGACCGGGTTCCACGGATTACACAGGATGACGAGGCCCGCCCCAGCCTCGAGCCCCGCGCGGATCCCCTCCAGGTCGAGCGCCCAGCCGTGCCCACCGGCGCGCGTGCCGCGCAGCGAGGGAACTTCGATCATGGGGTGGCCGAACTTGCCCGGGATCGTCAGGAAAGGCATGTAGGCGGGGGTGGGCACGATGATCGGCGCGCCCGGGCGCACCAGGTGCTGGATCGTCGCCTCGAGCACGGGCAGGACCGAGGTCACGAGGCGTACGTGCGAGGCCTCCACGTCCCAGCCGAAGCGACGCTTCTGGAACTCGGCGGTCGCGCCCGCGATGCGCGGCTCCAGCCAGGTGGGCTGGTATCCGAGTAGGCCGTCGTCGATCGCGCCCTTCATCGCGTCGGCCACCTCCGGGGCCGTCCCGAAGTCCATTTCCGCCACCCACGCGCCGATTGTCGGCTCACCGCTCGCCGTCGTGATCCCGGTCCATTTCAGGGAGCCGGTGCGGTAGAGGTGGGAGTCGGAATAAAGACGAACGGACACGGTGTCCTCCTGGAAGAATCGATGGATGCGGCGTGGCCGATCTTGGTCACGTCATCAGCGTAAATCCGCACGCGGCACACAGCCGTGGCGCACAGCTCAGCATACCCACGCATCAAGCAAATGCAATAGGCACCCCTGGAGTAGGATGGAGGAATCATGAGTGAAACAACTGCCACCGGTGCCGACGTTCGCGTCCGCTTCTGCCCCTCGCCCACTGGAACCCCTCACGTCGGCATGGTCCGCACGTGCCTGTTCAACTGGGCCTACGCCCGCCACACGGGAGGAACCTTCGTCTTCCGTATCGAAGACACGGATGCCGCCCGCGACTCCCAGGAGTCCTTCGATCAGATCATCGAGTCCCTGCAGTGGCTGGGTCTTGACTGGGACGAGGGCGTCGGTAAGGGCGGCCCGCACGGCCCCTACCGTCAGAGCGAGCGCATGGACATCTACCGTGACGTGGCCGCCCGTCTGCTTGAGGCTGGCTACGCCTACGAGTCCTACTCGACCCCCGAGGAGATCGAGGAACGTCACCGCGCCAAGGGTGAGGATCCGAAGCTCGGTTACGACGGCTTTGATCGCGACCTGGCGGAGGAGCAGGTCGCGGCATACCGCGCCGAGGGCCGCAAGCCGGTCCTGCGCCTGCGCATGCCCGACGAGGACATCACGTTCACGGACCTGATCCGCGGCGAGATCACCTTCAAGGCTGGCTCGGTGCCGGACTACGTCATCGTGCGCGCCAATGGGCACCCGCTCTACACGCTGGTGAACCCGATTGACGACGCGCTCATGGAGATCACTCACGTGCTGCGCGGCGAGGACCTGCTGTCTTCGACGCCTCGCCAGATCGTCCTGTACCGCGCACTCGAGGCCATTGGCGTCGCGAAGTTCATGCCGCGCTTCGGTCACCTGCCCTACGTCATGGGCGAGGGCAACAAGAAGCTCTCCAAGCGTGACCCCGAGTCGAACCTGCTGCTCCACGAGGCAGCCGGCATGATCCCCGAGGGTCTCAACAACTACCTGGCCCTCCTGGGCTGGTCGATCGCCCCGGACCGCGACATCTTCTCCATGGAGGAGATGGCGCGCGCCTTCGACATCTCGGACGTGAATCCGAACCCGGCGCGCTTCGATCAGAAGAAGGCCATCGCCATCAACGCCGAGCACATCCGCCTGCTGGACGGCGAGGATTTCCGGGCTCGCCTGGTGCCCTTCCTGCATCGTGACGAGCTGGTGTCGGCCAACTCGTTCGAGGCGCTGGCTGAGCGTGAGCGCGAGATCCTCATCGAGGCCGCCCCGCTCGTTCAGACACGCATCCAGGTCCTCGGTGAGGCCTCCGGTATGCTCGGCTTCCTTTTTGTCGCCGACGACGCGCTGGAGATGGATGAGAAGGCCGTCTCTAAGCTCAAGGACAACGCGGCGGACGTTCTGGACGCCGCCATCGAAACCGTCGAGGGCCTGACCGAGTTCACGACCGCTTCCCTCGAGGAATCGCTGCGCGCTCGCATCGTCGACGAGATGGGCGTCAAGCCTCGCCTGGCCTTCGGGCCGCTGCGCGTCGCCGTGACCGGCCGCCAGGTCTCCCCGCCGTTGTTTGAGTCCATGGAGATCTTGGGTCGCGACTCTTCGCTGGCCCGCCTGCGCGCCCTGCGCGCCTCCCTGGCCTGAGAGCGTTGCTCGGCCCCGGCCTCGTCGCCTGTTCACGGGACGAGGCCGGGGCATCGTCATGTGCGCACGCGTCGTTCGACGTCGTATGGACTCGTTGTGGCAGCGGGCCTCTCGGAGCTTGGCCCCTCTTCCGCACGTGAACCCGCTAATCGGAGTGTGGGCGTGGTCGCCCACGTGCGGGACAGGGGGTTTACGTGCGGAAAGGAGCGGCCCAACCCTGCGGCAAGACCCGCCCTACCACCCGATTTATGAGAGTGACCGTTGCCACTGGCTTTCGATTTGGCATGCGGGCGAGGCTCCGCTAAAGTTATCTCCTGTCGCCAGCGACGTGAGAACGAAGCGGGTGATACCCAATGGGGTATGGTGTAATTGGCAACACAGCTGATTCTGGTTCAGCCATTCTAGGTTCGAGTCCTGGTACCCCAGCGATCTGAAACGTCAGTTTCAGTCGAGGCCCCCATCGTCTAGCGGCCTAGGACGACGCCCTCTCACGGCGTTAACAC
>ENA-OWNK01000418-OWNK01000418.1-metagenome-genome-assembly--contig:-NODE-418-length-20193-cov-4.237462_pt1 | contig 20193 bp, 16 predicted proteins | sample MGYA00245343_ERZ651121 | MGnify/ENA primary metagenome ERZ651121 (study PRJEB26857, sample SAMEA4031775) | metagenome | biome: human; feature: oral; material: saliva | place: Philippines | collected 2014... | reverse complement strand
GATTCCTTCTGGGATTTCCAACTCAGGACTCTTCTGCTTCATAGAGATAAGCAGTGTAAAGAAGATATGACCTTTAGAGCCGAGTAATTCATTATTTGGTGTTGGTAGACGATATCGATTGAATTTGTTAAAGATGGTTGCTCTATCCGTATGAATGTTAAATTCATCGTAGATAGCATCAAATCCAGAACTATATTCATCATATAAGTCATCACTCATATCTTTAAAGATTTGAATATCATCTTCTTCGATATGTGGAGGATCTGTTACTAGTGGAGTCGCATAGGATTCGTCTTGTTCCCATTCATAAATGCCACCAAATCGCTTAATAATCGTTCGACCATCACAGCCTTTATACTTAAAGTATTCGATCGCATGTTGGTCGATAGCGGCATAATGAATTTGGCGTTGTTCATATTGACCATCAAATAAACTACCACCATTATCAAAGGAAGGTCGTTCACCTGGCCAGTCTTTAGCATCACCACTATATAAACTACCACCATCGGTACCACCGATATACTTACTAAATTTATCAGTGATACCTGGATAGGTTTCACCGAATATATTGAAGATATCAGATAGTTCAGAACCAAAATCAAAACCGATTACATAGCGTAATCGAGAAGATATAACACCAGATAGTAACCCACGGAAGTTATTTAATAAACCTCCATCTCTACCAAAAAAGGAACCATCACGAATATTACCGATCGTAGCACCCTTTAATAGACTGCTTACATATTTATTCTTAGTTCGAATAAACGAATCGATACTCATATTATTTAATCGATTGGGTTTCTTTTCTTGCACTTCACCCTGACCACTAATGGTTCGCCATGATGTGGTAGAACCTTTAAAGCTAACTGGCTTACCAGGATCACCTTGTGCCCAAGCTTTATTACCCGGTGTGAATACATAATTACTATTGGAATTAGTTGGCGTACCACTATTCACTTGACCGGCAGACCATAAGGTACCACTTCCTATACTAGAAGTTGGCGATGGGGCACTACCTGTTAAAAATTTAGATAATTTATTTAAACTACCAAATGAACGTCTAAACGGGTTTTTCTTATCTTGATTAGCATGGTTAGCTACACGTTGAGATGAGAATTCCACATCTCTATCAATCACAACATCGGCTGCATTGATGTAAGCACCATTGGCTATTCTATAGTAAGAATCCAGACCATTTTTATGTAGGGATACGAGAGCAACAAAATCATTTGTATATAGTTTACCTAAGCTCGTCCCTAACTCATTAGGCTTACTAAGAATAGGGGTTATGCTTTTAACTCTTGCTTCTAAATACATATTATATGTCACCTCATTAAATAGGACTGTAATCTTATTTGAATGTTAAAACCATATATTCACATGGACTTGTACAATAGATTATATACGATATACAACATTTTAGGTATTTAACAAATATATAATCATCCTATATAAGAAAGGAGACCTAATCAATGATTGATACTGTATTGGGCAAGATCCTTTCAGTGGTTAAGGGTTCCGGCAAACAAGTTGTCGATCTAGTAAAACCGACTGAAAAATATAAATCTATTGCTCGTCAATCAGACAAAGCAATTTGTCAATTTCCTGTTATTGCCTCTAAAGCAATGACATATGATACAGCAACTATGATTGTAAAAGCATGTGAACGCAACTTTACAACCTTCATGAGTGTTGTTATCGGTCTTAATCAAGTAATTGATAGTAAGACGGGAGCGGTTGATTATATCAGTCGTTTCCACACAAATCCAGATGATTTCGACGGTGCTAGAGTTGAAATTTTACGAGCTGGAATTAGTACGGCTAAAAAACTTAACGAATCATTATCGTATGCTGATAAACAAGAGTTACACAAACTTTTACTTGAAGCAAATATTGAATTTGGTTCTCAATTTGAAGCAGAGTCGTTAAATGACCGTTATAAGCCAATAGATATTAAAACAATTTTAACGGAAGCATCATTTAAGAAAGGCACAGCTAACATCATCCATAATCAACAAGAGGATGGAGAAGAAGGAAATAGAGGTTTTGGTGAATTGACAGACGTCGAGAAACAAAATTCGACTATTCGTTCTCGAATGGTTGAAGCACCTTTCAAAGATATTCTTAAAGATAATGATGCTAAAAAAGCAAATGAATTAGTGCCATCATTGATGTCTGTGCAATTAACACAGCGTAATGATGCAGGGCAAAATATCCCTATTCATTTCTTGCTTGGAATCAAAGCAGTCTTACATCCAGTTGGCTCTACTGAAATGATAAATAATATATTTAAAGCATTTGATAAAGGTGAACGTGGTAAGTTCTTTGATTTCCTTCGCTGGACAACTGGTGAAATTAGTCTCATTAAAGACTTGGTATTGGGTATTGATGAAGTAAAACAAAACTTGAATGCCGAACGAACTAAGAAAGAATCTCCTTGGTGGAACCTTCTTCGTAATCGTAATACCGTAAGTCGTTTTCGTAAATGGGGTAAATTTAAACCACTATTACCAAATGCAACAATTGCTATGACACAGGCAGAAGTTGATAATATTCGTGCCAATACAGGTATTGATTTATTGGATGCTAATGCTGCATTGCGAGTTATGGAACAGCTTGGTTTACTTCAATTTATCGTAGTTGATGAAGCTAATGATATAACTCACTTCCTAATTGATGGACAAATTCGATTCCAAACATACACATTTAATGCATTGCAACGTGATAACGGCGATGCCGAAAAACAAGCAATGCGTCTTATTAAGCAAATGAATAAGTTATAAGGAGTATTGACATATGAGTGAGCATCAAGAACTAGAAGTTATTCTTGCTGAAAGTCTAACTCCTAAAGAATATACACAGCTCTCTTTAGCATTAGAGAGTGAAGAAGTACAAGTTGGTTTTATTCATAGAGTGTACGATCGTATACTCTCCAGTATCCAACGTTGTATTTTTAGTGGTAAAAATAACGATATGCTAAAGGTAATTGCTGATACAAAAGGGGATTTTACAAAGCATCCTTATTTTGAAACACAAGGTCAAAAACCAGCTATTGCAACTATCTTTACTAAATCTAACAATGCTACAGTGAAAGAAATGGGTAAAAATATTTTATTAATATCCAGCTTCTTACAACGTCATAAATCTGATTTTATGAAAGGTATTCATGCGGGTTGTCCTGCATGTCTTTCTTTATACACCACATTTGTTTTGAACTGTGTGGTTGGTAGTAGTTTTGCCATTATGATTGAAACTGATAAAAAAGTAACACCGTTCTACAAAACTACAGTTGATGGGTTAGCTAAATCAGCTGAGCTTATCAATAGTCATAATGCCGAAAAAGTTTTTGTAAAAGATGTACAATTGACCGAAGGTATTGGTGATATGCTAATGAAAGGTTTGGTACAAGGTAATAAGAGAAATATGGGACCATTGGCATTAGCCGGATTTATTGGTATTGCCTTACTTGGTTTCTTTACAATGAGTAAATATTTAGTATTTACTATCTTTAAAGCTAAAGCCAAAACATCTGATTATTTAGCTCAACAAGCATTATACCTTCAACTTAATGCTGAAAATGTTAAAAATAATAGTAATCTATCTAAAGAGGACAAAGAATTAATTCTTGCAAAACAAAAGAAAATTGCAGAACTACTTCTTAAATGCTCTGATAAATTAGCAGTTGATGGCATTAGATCTAGTCGTCAAGCAGAAACGGATAATAAACGTGATACAAAAGCGATTATTGAAGATTCTAAGGACGATGTAGTTGATGTTAACAGTAAACCAGGTGAAGCTAATACTGGCTTACCATTATTCTAGGAGGAATAACGAATGTTAAATTTCGAAAAATTTGTATTGGAAGCTGAAGAAGCAAAAAATACTGACGCTAAAGATGAAGCAAAAGTAAATCCTGAAACAGAAGAAGAAATGGAAGAAGCATACACTGACTTTATGGTAGAATCCATTCAACTTCAAATCGCATTAGTAAAAGCTGATGCATATTGCATGGAACAATATATGGAAGCGACTACTGAATCTGCTAAAGCAGATATCGTTGCTACATACGAAGGTGCTGTATCCGAATTCTTCGATCGTTGGAAAGATAAATTAGGTAAAGCATCTGAAACAGTAGCTAACTGGTTCGAAAAACGTGCTAAATTCTTCGATGGCGAAATTAAAATGAATTCCAAAAAATTCATGGAAAAATACGCTGATGTATTGAACAGTAAAGATTGCGACCAAGTAATGGTACCTTGGTATGAAGTTCCTGTGGCTAAAGCTAAAGCATTTAGTGGTCGTGAACAAGTATTCATCAATGCCGCTAAAGAAATCGCTAAAGCTGATTCTGCAGAAAAACTTGAAGCTTTGACTAAAAAATATGAAGGTAAAGCTGATGATGCCGGTTTCAAAGCATTGGATAAAGAACTCGGTGATTATATTGAAGAACTTAATAAAGGTAAAAGCACTGAAGTTAAATTCGGTTCTATTAAACGTAAAGCCATTGCCAATGCTAATGAAGCATCCTGTGCTAATGTGGTAAAAGCATACGTTGAAGGTGGTAAAGAAATGAAAGCTATTAAAGCTGAAGTATTGAACTTGCCAGTTGAAGAACGTAACCCATTCAGTAAAACTGCATTAAGTACAGCTACTAAATACGCTAACCGTGCTGTACGTGCTGCTAAATTAGTTGCCATGACCAATGCTCTAGCATATAAATTCCAATTTACAGTTGCTAAGCGTGCTTGTGTTAAAGCCGTTCAAGGTAAAGGTGCTGCTCAAAAAGCCGCTACTGAATCCTACTCCTTATTGGATGATATGTTAGCATCTGTTTTCTAAATTGAATATTAAATATAGATACTACTCTTTCGGGTAGTATCTATATTTCTTTCGCATTTTTACAATATAGTAATATTTTATCTAATATAACCTGTACAGGAGGAATTACTATATGTTACAATTTGAAAAATTTGTAAATGATAACTCTATACATGTAGAGGAAATACACTTCGAGAACTTTGCTGAGTTCTCTAAAGCATGCCATACATATACCGCAGAGTACATAAATCTTCAATTAGCTATGGATAAAGCCGATGCTAAATGTATTGAAGAATATAAAAATGCCGTAACTGAGTCTGATAAAGCAGCAATCGTAGCAATCTATGAAGGTACATTAGATGACTTCGTTAAGCGTGCTAAAGAACGTGTAGCTAAAATCATTGACGCCATCATCAACTTTATTAAAAGTGCAATTGATAAATTTAAAAATAAAATAGGTGATTGGTATGATAAAGTCTTCAATAAGTATTATGATTTATTGAAGAGTAATGAAGTAAATAAAGTGAAAGTTCCTTGGGTTAAAATCAAAGAACATAAACTTGATAATATCGACCGTCGTTTTGATGACCAATTCAAATTAATTATCGATTGTTATAAAGCTAAATCTGATGAAGAATATGAAGAAGCATTCGGTAAAGCAAAAGACTCTATTATGGAATTAACCGATGAAATTCATAATATTACCAAAGAAGTTAAAGAGTGCTTCAAACAAAAAGAAGAAGTTGAATTTGGTAAAATCAAAGCTAAAGCTATCGAACGTGCTAATAAGAAAGTTTACCAAGGTAATATGGAAGTTCTTGACTATAGCTTTAAAGTAGTTAATAGTCTTAAAGGTCGTATCGAACTTGATATTATGACCAAACTTCGTTCTATGGCTAATCCAAAAAGAGCTCGGCAAATAAGTATCATCACTACCTCTCTTGGTTTCGTATATTCCGAATTTTTTTACACTAAATATAAAGAAACAATTGGTAGCTACATGGTAGCTCGCCAAGCATGTAATATGGCAATCAGTGCATTACATAGTAAAAAACAACAAACCTCTGAATCCGTTAGTCTACTAGACCAAATGCTTGCAGAAATTTAAAAAAAAATAAGATCCAGATACCAAGTCGGTATCTGGATCTTTTATTACATTTCGGATTTTACAATGTGGTAGGCACGTTTAATATTACCTTTAATAGGACTCTTTGTAAGTTCCTTTTCTTCATTATAACGATTACGTTTACCTGCTGATAAAATTTGTTTTAGATAATTGGTGAACGCATGGAATGCCTGCCCCATCATAGATATACGAATAGTTAAGATTCGTAAACTAGTTTGTACATACAATTTAAGCTTCTGCATGGTATTGAAATGACCTTGGTCATCAATACTATTTAATTCTTTTTCTACAGCCTTAAGATGACTATCAAGTTCAACTTTTTGACTTTGAATAATAGTGATAAGCTCTTTATAATTACCACAATAACCCAACATCATATCGACAACAGGAGCCAGTTTCGATGGTGTATCAAGAGTAATAACATCAGTCACATCACTACCACGATAGAATGTTTTAATATCATTAAATGAATTGAATTCTGTGAAAGTTTCTAAGATATCCTGCTCCGATTTAATATTGGTATCTTCTAATCTTCTCCATATAGTAGCACTATAGTTAGGAATAGGATTGCGTTTATCCATTAGTTTAGTGATAGCCTTCCAATATGGAACAGCAGTAATGGTGATGTTTCGATAATCGCGTTTTTTCAATTCGGAAAATTCATCGATGTGTTCATCAATCCATTCTTGATGAACCTCATACATAGACCTAAGTTTTTTAATCCATGATTGAATTAACTTAGCGATATAGTTACGAATTTTCACAACCCATTTTTTAATCGTATCTACGATGGTATTATGGATAGATTTTTCCTTTAATCGATCCAGTGCACTTACTTCGAGTACTGCTGAGTTGAATGTATAGTCAGCATCTAAAATAACAGATTCTGTTACATATTCAAGATGATTCATAGCATCACCTCTATTGAGTAATCATATCCATAAACGTTTGGCGTTTATTGACATGGGTCATAATATTAGTGATTGTAGTGTAAAATTCTAAGAATGCCATCATTTTATAATTGATATATGTACAAATATCATTGATAGCCATAATACCTAAACCACTCAATACTTGTACCGCATCGAATAATTTAAGAATCATTTTTACACGTGCAGGAACATTTGTCATTACCATCACATCTTTGATCTTAGACCGAAGTAGGGATAATAATGTAACAATAGTGGTTTTAACTTGGCTGATTGCTTTATATAAATACGATAATTTCATTCGTTCATATTCTTTATCAAATTTAACGATAGAATCAAACATGTCACGAATATATAGTTCACCGACACTTACAGCAACACGTTGTTCTGATGGGAAGAAGATTCGATGTACTGTATCGTTGAATGCCGTGCCTTCTAAGCTCTTTGTTTTAATATATTTAGATACACCCACGATATCAGCACGAAAAGCATAGATACCGTTCTCTTTTAACTCTTTAATTTCGTCATCAAATTCATCTAAATCGAATTTTTGTGTACCTAATTTATTGATTAATTTACCAAGTTTATCCCAACCAAGACATTCATCAAAATTAATAGTTCGATTGTCCGTTAGAATGGGATTATAAATATACATCGTAAATGTTTGCGATTGACGACCTTTGAAGATATAATTAATAGAATCCATAGTAATCATTGAACGTTGTTTTTTGATTTCTTTGTGAATCATATTTACACGTTTCATTGTGTACTCACAAGCATCAATAGCAGTTTGTTCTACCTTTTTGATATGATCAGTGATTGTAGTGAGTGCTAATTTAAAAGCCTCTTCACCAACCGCTTTCGTGATCAATTTAAGAGTGTTTGCCGTATTACTACGAACTGCGGATAAGAAATTATTATAGAAACCAACTGCACCGACCATAGGGTCAAATGAGGCATTTCCTAACTCAGTGGATAAGAAACGGGCTTCCTCGAATACGATATCGATCTCGTTATTCATAAGGTGTACACCTCTTTCTACATAGTAAATTTTAGCTAAAATTGTTATTAGTTTGTTTTTTAGAGTAAGAATGGGTATATAGCATTACGCTATATACCCAAAAAAATTATTTTAATGACCTAGGTCTAGGTGCCTTAGATGGCGTATGTGCATCTTGAACCTTCTGATTATAATCATTACGTGCTTCAGAATCACCAGATTTTTTCTTAAATGTATCCGGATACTTGTTATCTTGAATATTCCCATGTTTATCAGTATCATGAGGGTTCGGTACATCGGATGCTTTCTTTAAGTCTGAATGTACACCATCCGCATAGATATCATTGGTTTCCTTTGGTGTTGGTGTATTCGATGGTCCTTTTGCTTTAGGTTGTTCGATTTGAATATTAGGATTTACCTTAGCATCTAATAGTTGAACCTCATCGGAACCTAAACCAGATTTAAAAGCAAAATCATATTGACCAGCACAATTGAACATACCACCCGCTTTGGTAAAGGCTGCCACTGCACTTGTGAGACGATAATATCCATTATACTTAGCTTTTTCCTTATCCGTGAAGTACACTACGAACTCTTTATTTGGAGTCATAGCAAATAGATCATGGTCTAATAAATAGCATGATAAATGGAGATTCCGTTCATTGATTTCACTTAACATAACGGATTTATTGAAATCGTTACCGAACTTATCTGATACAATCGTAGAGTTACCCATACCACGTTGTTTACCAGCACCACTCACTTCGGTTGTTTCATTATTACCAGAATCAACAATGGTCACATTATTACCAGCAATTAAGTCTTGTGTGGTTGACGGTGTTTGTACACTGATGTTTTCTGGGTCAACGTACATGACATATTCTTGTTCATCTGGAGATTCAAACGTCCCTGTCGCTTTACTGGATGAGTTACTATTATCAATCGCTGTGATAATGGTCTTTCTATACTCACCTTGTTCATAACAGTCACAAGCACCAGATTTATTCAATACATATAAGCATCGATAGTCATAGAAAGACATCGTGCCAAAATAATAGGTACCGTACGTTTGTTGTAAGTACTCAAACACGTTCATTAAGTTCATTGGTGGGATAATCACCTGAGGATATTGCTTATCGTTATTCAATGGACTAATGAGCATTTTATCAATACCAGCATTACCTAAGATATGACCCAGTGCCGATGATAAGGTGCAGTCATTATAGATTTCATTGACTGTCTTTCGCATAGCGATTAAATCACGTTCTCTCCATAGAGAGATTTCATAGCTTTCAGTATAATCACTAACGTTGTACCAGTGTTTATCTTCCGCTTTAAAGCCAGAAGATGTACCACTACCTTTACCACCTTGGGCTTCATTGGTTTTGTCGTATAATTTACTTTCTTGGAATGGAGCTTCATCGTCAATCAATACAATAAAGGTATCATTGATAATATCATGATAACCCGAGTTCTGATTGTTAATATCGACAGCCACTAATCGGAATCGAATATTCACATCATTTTTATGATTGACAATCGCCTCATGTAATCGAGGTGGAAGTAATGTTTTAATTTCTAATATAGGATGGATTGCTTCATCATATAATTGGGTAAGAAAAATATTCTGGATGGCACTAGGTACCATATCGATTGGTTCTTGACCGGGTATTAACACCTGCCAAGCATCCACTCGATATCGGTACCTGTGATTTTGCATATTAGAGCGAAATTGGTTATTGCCACCAGCTGACCCACCCATTTTAAATGCTTTATCAAGCAACCCATTGACATCTAGTTTAGGAATATTCGGTCGTTTAACCGAACTGAATATATTCCTAAGTAAATTACCTGTGTCTAGCTTGATACCCATGTTATAATTGTTCCCTCATTTCATCAACTATGTCATATTGATTGAGTTCCATTAACATTAATGGATAATCAGAGAAATAACGGTCATTGATTTCCATCAATGTACTAGGGTCAGTTTTATCCGTAAGTTGATCAAAGATTTTCTCTTTTTGTACGTCGGATAATACATCATATTGATATTCTAAATCAACGGCGCGATAGTTACGTACTACTTGATTGGTAATATCATCGTGATTTAAGAAGTTGAAATTGGATTGATTGATTACATGAGCGATATTCGTGATGGTGAACGTTTCTTCATCATCATCATTTAAATACCCTGCCTCATATAACTTCTCTAATGATTTATAGATTTTAATAAATCGGAATCCACTAACTCCTTTAATAGAACGTTTACGATTACCGTTACAGGATATAATGAATGGAATGAGTAGTGGATTGATTAGTCGCTTTTCTTCAAACTTGTTTCGGAAGCACATGTACTTGATCACATTCTTCTTTGTAATCAATACCGCATCTTTTTTGAATTTAGTCACAAGTAAGAAGTTATAGTTCACGTACTGTAAGTCATACTCATCTTTAGATATAATGATATTAATATTGGCAGGATATTTATTCTCCATATTAATAATCATCGGTACTAATGAGGATTCAACACTATCTGTACTTACCATGTATACATTCTCAATGTATTCGGTAATGATTCGCATAAACGAGATAGCTTCTTGAATGATACTATTGACAGTTAAGCGTTCTAAATCGGTTAAGGAACTGAAAAAGTGTTGACGATAATTCTCAACCAACGCCGTGTTATTATATTCTATTTTATGTTCTGGTATCGCATTATAGTATAGGAAGATATTCGTCTTTATACGATTTTTAGAAAAGTATTTTCTATAATGGGCCACGATATTGATGAAGTTGGATATCATATTGCGATATAACTCATTCAACTCTTTCTTGGTGGCTACTTTAACGAACTTTTCAATCGTCGTATTCCTAATACTATTATACAATGACTCGAAGTTGATATAAATATTAGCCGTCTGCACAATTTGCTTTCCGGCTTTATTTGTTTCAGTTAACTTATTATTGAATAGCTTATCCAAGTACAGGTATTTGATTTTAAATGAGTTGGCGTAGGCATCAACGATCTCAAACATCTTGGTCACCATCAATCGTTAGCATATCATCATCGTCATCATCGTCAGTTCCCATGAATGAATTCATGTCAAATCCACCGAACTGCTTTTGTCTATCAGATATACTATCTTTTAGTTTACTAATGCTACCAAAACCCATACCTACAAGGGTATCTACAACAGTATCTACTTCTTCATTCGTTAATGAGATCCCTTTACCGATGATAGGTTCATCACCTAATTTCATACTACGTATATTGATATTAGCGGGACCATCATCAAAGGATGCTCGGATAATGAATTTGCCCCAATTACTAGTATCAGATTCAGAGATATTCTCAATAATCTCTTCTACTTTAAAACGACTTGGGTCGTATGGTTTTCTTGCCATGATAGATGTGCCTCCTTTTTAATTTTCTGTGTAGGAGTAAAAAAATAAGCATGGACCCGAAGATCCATGCCTATTAGATTGACTGTTACCGATTAAACGTATTTAGAAGGGTCAAAGTCGCTTTGTTTGAAAGTTTTATTCGCAAATGTTTTGTGAATAATAGCTTTAAACCCTTTTCTTCTTTGGTCGTGTACGTTTAAGATATCAACGATAAAGTTACCTTGGTTCTCAGGGATATCGAAGATATAACGCATTACGATATCACAGTCCAATTTGAAACGAGCCGCATTACCATTTGGTGTAATTTGGAATTTCACTTCACGAGTAGTGAATTGTGCCAACGTTTCATTCAACTTTTTGTTGACCATGATATTACCTTGTGCTTTATCGGCTTTATTATGGAAGAGGCGATTCATAACTTGATTATATCCAGTTCCATGGCCGTAACCACGTTTGCCACCTTTCATGCGTTTACGATCTTCTTTATCAAGACGAAGTACGATATACACATTGAATGGGTCAATTGGGTGTTTAGGGTTAACTTGTTTACCCTTTAGCACTTGAGAGAATGCTGTGTTATATTGAGTTACACAGTATACTTTTTGATGCACGTTTTCGACACCAAGGCGTTCCAAACATAATTCAACACTACGGTTGATTTGTTTGTCAGTTACTTCATACGTAACACCCTTTGGAATCAGTGCCATGTTGTTAGCCAATAATTCATTAAAATTACGGGCTTGTTGGTCCATCACTGGACGTTGTTGATTGTTGCGGTTTTGTTGTGGGTTGGTTTGTTGACCACCTTGTTGACCGACTTGTTGATTGTTGCTCATATGTGCAACCTCCTCTAAGTGAAAAATAAAATAGTAATTAAGTCGAAAACGAATAGTTCAATTCGACTTGACTATTTGTTTACGACTTAATTAAATAATATATAGATAAATTCTTATTTAAGAATTTAGCCCTAATTGAGTATCTTATGTTGCATAGCAGACATAGTGGATTGCACCTTACTTGCCCAACTCTTATCTGATGCATAGATACTATTCACAGAGGTAAGAGATGTATAGCCTCGATTAAAGTATACTTCTTTTATCATCTCACCCCAATGATCAATACAAGCTGCTTGACTAGAGAAGCCATATGCAGCTCCTTCATTACCATCATAGGCAGCAATACCGAATAAGTTATTGCGGGATCTAGCTAAATAACTAGTACCCCAGCCAGACTCATGGGCTGCTACTGAGATAGCAAATAAGGCATTTACACCCCACCGCTCTTCCATTGCTTGGAATGCTTCACCAAGACCAGCAAGGTTAGTTCCTGATAAAGCTTTATCGAGTTCTTCTGCGGATAGATTGGTTGGTTGGGTGATATCATTTGTAATATTAGTTCGTTTCTCTTGGGCGACATGTCGTCCTGCTGTATAGCGAGATACGAGATGTAGATCTCGTACACTACGAATAGACCAAATTACGTCTGACTCAGGAATAAAGTATCGAGTCCCATTCAGTTCAAAAGCGATAAACTTACCTTTGAATAGATGTGTGATTCGAGTTGTTTCCACAGCAGGTAAATGGATTTTCGATGCATTACCAAACTTTTTAAATGTTTCTGTTAAGCTGACCATCTTGTAGTCAGTTGGTAGTTTGGTAAATACTTCAGTGCCAGATAGATCTGTATTTTTAGGTTTAAATTGAATATAGAATGAGTTTTTAGCAATATCTTTAGGTACTTTTGCTAACCCATTCATGGATGTTAAGTATCCACGTTCACTTAGCGAGTATTTAGTTTTTTCATCAGGGATGACAGTGAATTCACCCTGTTTTAACTTGGTTTCCTTTCCATCGTTTGAAATAATGGTAACGTCTTTTGATGTTACTAGATAAATGGAGTTTGTTAAATCAACATCCTCTACATTTTCTGTCGCTAACTGCGACGTGTCCCCTTTGTCACTATTGTACTTGGATCCAGTATCTTGTACTGAAAAAGCTTTTGGGTCATTCTGGTACTCGCTCACACCAAGAATGACTGTTATAATGAGGACGAATTTGATGATTTGCATGATTGATTTCTTCAAGTCATCATCTCCTTTCTTCATTAGAACATTGTTACATACGTATTGTGCTCTAATAACAATAAAAAATACAGATACAGTGAATGACACTGTATCTGTATAATATATACTTATAAGTTGAATACGTATTTGTAGGCTTGAGCTAAGTAATCTCTAAGTTTATCGGTGTTGCTAACAATATAGAGTTTTCTATCCCAGCGATTCTTAAATAGGTAATCTGAGAACAAGAATGTTTGATCTACCTTCTGAATATGGAATAATGTGGAACGTACCAACTGAATGAGTTCCTTATATTGAGGAAGGTTTAAATCTTCATTACGGTCAGCTAGCTTACTGGTGATGATACACATACCTAATGTAACAGCATCTTTAAGCATCGCAATATTATCATTCTCTATACCAACCTTAACATAGTCGCGTAGATAGAGTGTTGGATTATCGAAATACATACAAGGATTGAATTGGATACCTAGATGGGCAGATGACATTTTAATCCCTTGAAGGAATTCATCAAGTTGTTGTACCATGGAAGGTAAGTATCCAGTAAAGTCAGTATCAGATACAATCGTAGCTTTCTTAATATCTGGATTGATATTTTGAACACTAATTAACTTATCATATCGAATATGTCTAGTGATTTGGTCAAGTAGAATGTTTCTATCACGATCACTCTCAGGATTTAAGCCACAGACTTCTCGATACTCATCAGTAATTTTAACACTACCTTCAAATACAGAGATAAGTGGATACTTAACGATGAATATAGCTTGAGAAGCTAAGTCTACATAACACCGAGCGTAATAACATAGGCCATTACGAGAGTTATATAACCAGAATTGATTTTCTAAGTCACAAGTATCACGTTCGATATAGTACTCAATATCAGATGGTTCACTATCCATCAATAATAGGTGAGCAGCTAACACCGCATTAGCTGGACGGTCGGTATTGATTGCTTTATAGGTATATTCATAAATAGCGTATGGTAAACCAACTGGAACTGCTAGATGTTGAATGAAACCAATTAGAGATTCTGGGAATCCTTTTGTTTGTAATGAGGGAGCTACATTTTTGATATAGTTCTTAATGTCATCTGTCATAGCAGAACCTAATAGAATGGATATCGTTTTATATTCCATATAGTCAGCTGGTTGACGTAATGCATTAATAACCATTTGTGCAACCTCTCCATCGCCCATATTACGTTCAAGAAGGTTATTAATAATATCAGCCATACCACCATTATATAATAAGGCTATGATTTTATCAGCTCTTTCTCTAGCAGACATGCCAGGTGTACTGGATACCATTTTGATATAGGCTTGGTATTCGGTTGGATAGTCATAATAACCTTCATAAGATACCATAAATGGAGTTGCTTCTAATTGAAGAGAGGCTTTGTTTAATGATTCTCTTAAAATTGGATAGATTGTTGGGAATACGGATTCATCAACAGACTCTAATCGTTGAGAGAAATCTAAGGTATCTCTCATCAAGTATTCTTTGGCTACATCATCAATCGCTAAGGAATGTTTATCTTCATCATCGATGACAGTTTGGATATTCCCATTAGCGATTAGCGTTTGTAGTTTACGGGTATCATCTAACGAATTGAATTCTTCAGTAGGAAGTTTCTTGGATAATACTTGTGTACTACCATTGGTAGCCCCAACGATGGGTTCTAATGTGCCTACATTGGAAGCTTCCATGACTTGAATAGAACCTTTTTTAGTTCCATATTTACGAACGTCAAAGTATCGCATTAACTTACCTTTGAATTGAATGGATTCTGCTAATCCTAATTCATGTAAGCGACGTCCAATATTGTTAGCAAGAGTATTCTTATACTCTTCTTCACATAAATCGAAGAAGCGAATACAACCTTCTACTTCTTCTTGTGTATACATAGGGAATCTACGTTGATCTGGTAAACCAAAGTATTCGTTTGGGTACCGATAGATATCAGTAATATCAGTTATCATAGGTATAATCTCCTTATCTATAGTACAGTTTTATTTTTTGCTGTCACAAGTAATTAATGAATGTTATATATTTGTGAACCTCATAGTATAACATTTATAGATTTTTTGTAATAGGAGGTGAGGTACTAAGATGAGTAGACGACACCAAGCGAGTAAACGATTCAGAGAAAAGCGTAAACCGATGAAATCTCAATCCAATAACTCGCGAATGAATAAGGATTGTGTGTCCTCTATATTAGACTCTCAACAAGAGAAACGAAAAACCACTACCCCATCTCATGTACAACCGGGTGATGTATTTATTATGCGAGATAATGGGTATGACGCTGAGAATAAACATAAGGAAATTCCAGATACTCAAGTCATTCGCTATGACAGACCAGTTGTTGTTATGGCAACTAGTAAAAATACAGTGAATGTATTACCATTGTCGACAAAAATTCGACCATTCGATACATTGTACCCCGTTGTTATTGAACAGGGATTAGAATCGCAAGTTATCATCTCACAAGCACTGACTGTGGACTTTGATAACTTAGCTGATTTTATCGGAACACTTAGACCGGATGTGTTCCATGATATGCGTGAAGCATTAAGTAAGTATGTATTACATGGAGCTTCTCATGTGAAGCGAACTGTACAACGATACGAGATGGATATGATACGGTATGAACCATTTGGTATCTATGTACATCAACTCACAAACGAGAGATTCATGATGCTAAAAACGAAAAAGAAAACGTTTATTAAGGTTCCCGTTGAGATATTAAAAGAGAGTGATATCGTAGCAACGGATGTAAAAGTATTTTGTGGATATGTGCGATTACATAAGGTACAACTGGTATTACCAGATGAACTATGTAATGACCATAATCTATTATACATTGGAGAAGAATATCGAAAATCAATTCGCAAAAAAATTGTGGATATGATTAGTGGTTGTTTTGGTATTAAAATCAGAAATTCTATGTTAAAACCCGATTCTATCGATATTAAAGAAACGATGGCGATTGCCAAAGTGATTTCTTCTTCCGACTACATCAATGGTATTAAAGTCATTGATGACATATGTAGAAATCATGTTAAGCTATACTTGGATGATCCACAAACATTTGTAAAGAAAGCATTTAAGAAATTAACAACATTCACGTCACCAACACAGTTAATTGACGTAATAAACGAGAGATTATTACTCATGAGTGATATGTTAGTGTGTGATACTCGTGTATTACGCATTGGTGAACAGAATTTTGCTGATATACTAGAGAGAAGACTTAGTAAACATAATAAAGGTTTTATTTGTAATAACAAAGGCATTGTAACAAAGTACAATAACACTGATCGCAAATACTATCTTAAAAATGTAAGATGGATTTATAAATACCATCAACGAAATAACAAAAAATAAGTAGAAGAGTATACGGATTGAACCGTATACTCTTCTTTTTGTCATTATCGAGGATCATAAACCCCTTTGATACCGGCTTTACGATACCAGTTAGCTTTACCACGGATAACATCGCCACCACGACGATACCCTTTTTTACCATATGGGTCATATACAGGAGACTCAGGTGTTCCTAAGAATTCCAAGTCCCAACGTTCTACAGTAGATTTAGGACCATATGGTTCATGGCACCAAACGCCATCTTCATTATCCCCAGCTTCACCGTGTGTCATAACACGAGCTTTATCGATGGTTAAATCGAATGCATTGGCTAATACACATACGACTTGGGACATAGTTTCAATTTGAGCTGCCGTTGGTGGTTCACTACCTAACCCATTAGGAGTTGCATCAAAGCAACCTAATAACGTAATAGCAATAGAACCAGTATTGCGATGCCAAGTACCATATAGGATATCATCTAAATTGACACCAGCAGGCATATAGATGTCACCAGCCTTATCAATTTGGATATGATAATCATCCCAGAATTGACCATATCGACCAGCTGTCCAATGGAGATATAATTTAACATCACGACCTACGGAACGAGCTTGGTTCCAAAGGGACCAATATACAGCCGTAGCTTTTTTCTTAAGATCAGACAACGTCACCTTTACCATGGCGGAACGAGGTAAGACTTCAGACATATATTACAACCTCCTTATGAGATACTATATAAACATTGTGATTATCACATTGTCCATAAATCGATTTTAAAAAAGGATAGAGGAAAGTCACGTAGCCGTTTGGGTTATGGAGCTACGTGACTTTCCAGCTATTGAAAAGGTTAAACTAAATAAATGACGAGTTTATTCAGCTACTAGTATGTTGATACCAAGTAATATTTTATATTATTCAGGTTTAATTTTGATCTTATTTCTACGTTCCTCTGGAGAAAGATCATCTGAACGAAGTTTATTGATCAATGCCAAGAAATCCCCATATTTCTTATTAACAACTTTGATATAGTTGTTATCTCGTTGCTTCAATAACGCATCATCTTTATACTTTTCCTTAACTTTATCCACAGCTTGGATTTTATAATGCATATTTGGATTATCCCCACCATCTTTGATTTCGACTTCTAAACGAAGATCTGGGATATAAAAATCAGGGATATAAAAATGATCTTCCCCGTTATATTGATATCGATATACGTTTGGTGATGGAGCAATGATATCAGTGGATTCAAAATTAAATACTGTATCGCAGTTCAATAGGAAGTCTTTCTCATAGGAACCGACGTACGTAGTTGGTTCGCCACCATTTTCCCATTGATACTTACCAGAAATCTTTCTAGCAGCTAACATTTTCTTTTGATGTTCTGGGTCGTTAGCTAAATTGTATTTATTGTATACTCGCATCATACGTTCTTTAAAGATCTCTCTATTCTTTTGAGCACATTCTTTTCTGCCACATAGTCTAGCATATTTGTGTGTTTTTGGATTCCAAGGGGTTCTTCGTTTACATATGACACAGACTGTATGTTTGTCATGTGTTAAGTCATAGTAATATTGATCAGAAGGGATTCCTTCAGGAATCATATCAGAATGAGAACGCTCAATATGATCATATACCGCATCTTTACTCACGTAATTCTTACGACAAATTGGACATTTACATTTTCTAATGGTATTGAGTTTCAAGGTGTCACCTACTTTACATAATTCTAGTTATATTACTAATCAGTCGTATAATAAGTGGATAGTATGTACGAATACACACTATCCACGAGTTGATATAGGAGACTATTAGTTATATGTATATTCTTAATGGATAGTTTTTGTCGTTAACAATTACTATAGCCTTGACAAGTAAGTAGGAAGGATTGAGTTTTTTTGTTCCACTCCGAATAACAATCATTACATACAAAAACACATTCATACTAGTAACAATCCTTCCTACTTAATTTTATTTTGATGTATATATTATAATAGCGATACATCAGATTATATACATAAGGAGGACAATATGATGGAACTAAAACCAGAAGTCCACATCATCACATTAGATGAAGCCACCTTATATAACACAATAGCATCATATAAAGAATCCCATGAACTACTACATTTATTCACAGATGAAAATGTACGTATAGTTCATGGGATTACACTGCATAAATATGATGGTATGTTATATCATGTGGCACATGATGACGTGACTAACCAATCACGATATCGTCTAATTGGTCCCATCGATCAACCAGACGAATCAATTATTTTTAAATTTGCTCAAATTATACTGGAGTATAATGAAGAAGAGTATGTCATTAGAGATGATTTCAAAGTAACCTCTATCTTTTATAAGAATGGTAAACGTAATGAAATCATCCACACTAATCCACAACGATATCGAATTCGTGATGATTATGTGGTAGCCTATAACCGCTGCCATGGCTATTATTACAAAGATTTATGTGTGTGGAAAGACGGTAATTTTATCGGATTAGATGTCGGTAGACTCTTGAAGTTTACGAATATCATCCGTATTGAAGATGTAATCGCTATTGGGACAACAGATAGTATTCGAATGAATGAACACTATAAGGATCCGACAAACGTATTGAGTGAATTAGTATCTACCCAAGCGTTTTATGTAAAAAATAAGCTAGGGTACATTGAATTTAAGCTTAGGTATGAGAATGTAAAAATAGAAGATATTCTATTCACCATTGATGATACAGCCACAAATTCAATCATTGGTACAACGCCTAATCGCGTACTATTACAAACTTTCAATATCGATTACTCTATGGTAGATATTGCCGTTCATGAACTTATGAACAATCGAGAGATACGTATCTATCCAGGTAATCTTCATTATAGTAATGATGAAGTTACCTTTACGATTAAATCAGAAAGTGATAGTTTCGGTTATATATTGATACTGGAAACGGTCGATATAGACTGTGTCCGTATCTCCATATATAAACGAGGTGAAGGTCGTATCTATACAACCACAACTCGAAACCATAACTACAAGGATGAATTAGTACAACTACTCAACGTATAATAAAAAATTACTAGAAAACAACTCCTTAATGGAGTTATGACCATTATGTATACTATATATAAAACAGTATAGTAATATTTTAACGTAAATAACGTTGTACAACACATTTTTCCTTTAAAGGAGGACTTACAATGTCTGATGTAAAAGAATTATCTTTAGAAGAACTATTGGCATTAGAAGCTGATCTAGTTTCCGATGAAGATGTTGAAGCTACATTGGAAGCTGACGCTGCTGAAGATGGAACTGAAGTAGAAGATGCTCCTGAAGTTGAAACAGAAGATGTAAACCCAGAAGATATCCCATCTGATGATGAAGATGCTGAAGATGACGATGAAGAAGAAGACTACGATGATGACGATGATGAAGTCGAAGAATCTACTTTCGCTGCTCT
>ENA-OWNK01000417-OWNK01000417.1-metagenome-genome-assembly--contig:-NODE-417-length-20203-cov-12.776901_pt1 | contig 20203 bp, 15 predicted proteins | sample MGYA00245343_ERZ651121 | MGnify/ENA primary metagenome ERZ651121 (study PRJEB26857, sample SAMEA4031775) | metagenome | biome: human; feature: oral; material: saliva | place: Philippines | collected 2014... | reverse complement strand
CACGTTTATCTATTACTTTTACTTTTTTCCCTTGCTTTGTTGCTTCATGAGCAAAGATCGCACCTGACAATCCAGCTCCTACTATTAAATAATCGTACATGCGTTCCTCCTAATTTTGTTTTCTAAATTTATTAGAAAACTTAGCTAACATTCTGTTTAAAAGTTCTTTCACAAAAATTAATTCTTTTGTTTTCCAAAATACTAATAGCGTTATTGCAAATAATAAAATATAAAATATAAAAGGAGTGGTTTGTATGTTAATGATGCCAGGTATGGAAAAATGTTTCAAGGAATGTGGAGAAAAGATAGTTGATAAATATGATATCAAAATGTCTGTTGACAAAATGACAGACGTGATTTGTGAATTCGGTTCAGAATTTACAAAAGGGTTTTGGTTAACTTCTCTACAAGTTTTAAACATTAGTGGTAGCTTTAAAACTACTAACATTAGAGAAGAGTTGAAAAACTCTATAAGACAAAGCTTAGAAAATATTTGGAGCGATTTAACTCCAGATAGATTAGAAAAATATGGAAAGGTTATGGATGATACATTTAGTCTATAATCTTTTCATTAAAATAACAGGACTTCACATCTTGTTATTTTTTTTTTTGTATTAGGCGTAATAAAATGCATTATCCCAATACTATAATTAGTATCAGGATAACTATATATTATTAGAATGTAGTGCAGTAGTAATAGCAGATAAATATCACCATAAAGGAGGTGATACTATGAGCTTATATTTATTAGATATGGACAAATTGGCCATAGATTTAAGAAAAGAATCTGTCTTAAAGCATTTCAACAAAAAAGACAGAATCAAAATTGGTAATCTTTGTAATAATTTGATTCGTTATAATAAAAACGGTAAACCTGAATTAAATTTAGATTATATCCAAAAATTCAAGGATAATAACCGTGATTTATTCGATTCTGTTATTAGAAAGACTAATACCAGAATTATCAATTAATATTAAACACAGCATCAAACATAGCATCAACCAATATCTACTATTACTACTTGTAAAAATAATGAACACCACTTCATTTTTTTTTACATTAATTGTTGTTATGTAATTGTTATCAGACAACGACCTGTTTAATATAATATAAAAAGGAGAGATGATAAATGGCTACACAACAACTATCGCAAATAAAAGATAAGCTTATGTATATTGATAGATATATGAAAGCTGGACGTTTTACTTTTAGTTTACTTACAGCGGATAATAAAGATTTAGCTACTATGCATGAACTTATACTGGATTATGGCACAGATGATAATGGAACTGCATATGGGTCTAAGAATGGGTTTCCTACTAATGTAGATGGAACTATAAAGATTCCAAGACCATCTATATTCGTAATAAATGAAAAAGGAGAAAGAGTTAATATAGAAACAGAATCTGCATTACAGATAAGAAAATTCTTAGATAATTTCTTTGAAGTAAGTACTAATAGAACTAAGTTTGGAGAACCATCTATGTGGCTTAAGCTTATAGCTAATGATGATGGTACTACTACGTATGGAGAAGAGAATACTAAGAAGTTCTATGACTATACTGTTGCGAATAAAGACCAGCTACATCCATATATATTACAGACATTTAAAGACGGTAAAAGAGATATCCTTATACCATTTATGACTGCTAATCACGTATTCTACGATGTATCTAAGATAATAGCTGGAGAAAAGATACGTACGATAGAAGATACCTTTAAATTACTTCATACTATGATAAATACTATTGGAGATAATATAAAGTTTAATATCAGCACTATAGAAGCAAGAATGAATGATACTATGAATATGCTTAAAGAGAAGTCTGATATACAAGATAGAGCCATCGCTGCTTTACAGCAAAATATAAATGATATGGGAAGTTATTATTTAGAAGTTTCTAATAAGCTTACTAATATAATAGAGAAAGTAGGGAAGTCTTTTATTAAGAAACCATTCTTTGTTAAAAGAGGAGAAATACTTCGTATAAAGTTTAATCCAGCTAAGAAAGGATTTAAACCAGCCATAGATACATTTGAACGTGCTGCGGATATTTATAGTAGCTGTCTATTCATCACAGGACAAATAGGAACAGCGGAAATATTCGTAGAAATAGGTCCAGGTTCTCATATAGGATTTGACAAGATTGCTTTTTTTATGGATAAAAATACATCACATGAATTTAGTCAACCTAATATGCGTATAGCACAAGTAGGTACAGCTATGCCTGATAATATAATATCATTTGCAGAACAAAGTGCTACTGGAGAATATATAATACAGTTCAATTACGATATAGGTATAAATGTATGGACTAAATATATAGATTATATGGAAATAGATACAGATATACCTGAAGAAGAATCTAAGCGTATAATGGCCAATGTACAAGCTAATAGAAGTAGAATGAATGATATTGGGGTATTACCTATATTTAATAGCGTAGTATGTAGAACATCTACAACATATTTAACAAAAGGACTTGCACTTGGAGATAACTGTATATTAGTAGCTGGAGACCATAAATATAATAATTTAACTAATTTTGATTATTCTGATAATGCTGATTTTAAATGGACTCCATATACAGCATATACCCCAGTAAGAGAACAGCTTATAATTAATACAGATAATATTCTTTATAATGCTTTTAATAAGACACTTGAAGTTAGTTGTGGATATTGGAGACCAGGTATAAGCTTTGATATAATGGTGTACAGACCAAGTTCACCAGGTACTAGAGTAGTTACTACAGAAAGTCCATCTGGTATATTTAAAACTAAGACTAAAGTAAAATTAGATAGCTCAGAAGTAGCAAGAGGCATAATGAGCATAGAAACAAACTTCGCTTCTTTAGCAGTAGAAGAAGGATGGATTTATGATATAATAGCTACTGCACCAGGATATAAAACATCAAACGTGACAAGAGGTACATTTAGATTTAAGAGATAAGGAGGATTAACTTATGGAATATAGAGTAGCTGTAGTGATACAGCCAAAGAATACTACAGACTTAGCTGGTACTATTGTATTTGGAGAACATATTAAAGACTTGGGTACTGTATTATGTATGGTGACACCTGAACACGATGTTATTCCATTTGCAGATAATGACCAACCAAAGATAGATAGAATGATAAAGAATATTTTAACAGAGGGAGATTTCCCAACATTATCAGATGAGCAGTATATGAAGAATAGTACAAACTTACCTCCATTTGAGTTAAGTGGAGACCCATCTATAATGATAGTAAAGAAAGGCGGAGAATCATTCGTTCATAATGATATAGAAAAGTATGTAGAAACTCTTAATAAGGTTTCTGAAGATGTAGAACCTTATGTAATGCATACTAAATATGAAAATGTAGATAGAATAAATATGCCTTATCTTACAGATGAAGTGGTATTCTGGAGATATAAAGAAAATATTTATAATGAAAATAAGTATCATTCTTTGGAAACTCAAATAAGATATTTATTAGACGTAGTTTGTAAAGAATATGCTGACGATACAGACAGATTTATAAATATAGTAAATAAGTTTTATGCTTGTGGTTGTGACCCTAAAATATTAAATTGGCATAAGCTTAATCTATCTCAAATCAATAGAGATGATAAGCTTATAAGATTATTTGGGGAACTTTCTGATAAAAGACATAACATAGAAAATATAGAAGATACTCTTAATGGACTTAAAGATGATATTACTGAGGGATGCTATATACAACGTATGCGTTTAGATAGAGGGGGAGATAGATTTGTAAATATAAAGATATACAGCAATTTTAAATTCCCTAGAATAAGAGGTATCGTACTTGGATATGACGGAAGTAATATATGTGCTGCAAGATTTGACGCTACGTCTAAAAATGGTATTCCATTATACGTAGCTGTAGACACATGGGTAGGAAATGGAGATAATCCTCCTATTATAATAGCACCATCAGATAGTTCATATACTATGACAGTAGATACAAGAGCTCAGTTTTTTCTTATAACAGATATACCAGAATGTGTATATGAAGTATTAGACCAAATGAGATTTACAATGGAAGAAGCTATGGCTACTCCACTATCTACGCAATTTAATGGAGACTTTATAAAGAATGCTAAAGATACTCTTCTTTATAATATAGGAGAAAATACAGTAGTAGCTCAAAAGCTTTCTATAGTAGGAACATTAGAAGAAGACTTAAGAGAATCATATATGACTTCATATAGAGTATCTCATAGACTTCCTCAACTTATAGACGACGTGGATGATGAAGAAATGTTTATAATTGGAGATATGGAGGATATCAACTATGAACAGCTTATAAACTTTAGAGTATATGATAACTCAAATAATGGAAATACTATACTTGATAAGACTATCACTTATAAAGAATACTTAGCTATGGCTGGAGGATTTCCATTTAGATATCCTACTGTATATGATGATGGAATAGATTATACTGTAGAAACTACGTTCGTTAAAAGAGATGGACATCAAATACCAAATACGATTACATATACAGTTCATACTAGAGTTCCTAGAAGTGGTAACGCAGGAGTAGTAACACCTGATTTAGAAACTAATAGAGAGCAAATTCACTTAGTAAAAGCAGATGGAAATATGTTTGAGTATGGAACTGTAGTGAAAGCTATAGTATTAAATGGAAACGGTTCTAAAGTATATGACGGTACTGTTAAAGTTACTTCAAATGATATTGATAATGGATATGTAAATCTTCCTTGTATCAATAGTCTTTCTGGAACTATTACTATTAATTTAAGAATAAAAGAGCCAAATAAGTTCCAATCTAATAATCAAACTATAAATATAGATATGAGCAAAATACTTCCAGCTGCTAATTATGATATTACTGCTATGGAGTTATGGAAAGATGGTAATATGTATATCAATAAGAATACTATCCTTAGACAGCTTATACAAACTGCTAACATAACTGGAGGAGCTTGGTATACTGATATAGATAGATATTATAGTGAATATCCAGTGTCATTTGGTCTTAAATATAATTGTGGTGCTCCTAAAGTAGAAATAACTACAAGAATAATCGGAGTTCCAAATATGGCTGATTTATCTTGGACTAAAACTATAGAAAGAAGTTTAAATGAAATTAATGTTAATGGTATTATAAAGAATAGTGCTACTATACTTGATAATGAGTTTAATACTCTTCCTTATAATTATCATTATGACAGATATCTAAGATATAACCACTACGATACAGATGGTATTAATTCATTTACACATAATAACCCAGATGTTATAATTCCATATGGAGGTAGTTATGAATTTACTATAAAATCATTTGATGCTTTTGGTAGCGTTAGAAAGACAGTTACATATAATGTACCATCTATATTTGATGAGAAACTAACTCATACTTCTATAATAGAAGATGATATATGGAATGATTTCTTTGAGACTGTAGCTACTGAAGATAATATGATATCTAACTTAAAGCTTAATGTTGGAACTAAGTATGCTCATATGGAATGTATACTTATGATGGAACTTGAGGATAATATTCCTAATGAAAATACTAAGCTATATTCGTTCTATGTAAATGAACACGGTATGGTTACATCTAATGCTACTACAAATTATGACCCATTAAATAGACAGCTTGATAAATACATATTATATGATGCAAGTGACTTAGAAAATATATTAAGTAGACAGAACTTCACTTTATGGATACGTCCTAAAAATGATGCTAATCCATTATTTGCAGACTGGTATAGAGGAAGAGTTAATAATACATTCCAAAGATTAGATAAAGTAATAACTAGAGCTGTTCCTAAAGAAATAGGAATAACTAAACTTGTATCTAGAGTTTATATGCCTCCGTATATAAACTATATAGATGATGAATTATTAGAAATAACATTTACTACAAATGTTCCTAATAATAAGAAAAATGACTTTGAAATTACTGTAGATGTTATCAATGTTGATGATAATGAAACACTTACTACAAGTACAGCTACAGTAGCAGAATGGGAATTACTTAATAACAGAATAGCGTACGATAAGCTTAAGTTTCCTAGAACTGTTAATAATTATAAAGTAGTGGCAACTATGAAGAATAAAACAGATGCTACTTGGACTAGTGCTAATGTTAAGAAAGAAGATACTGTCACTGTAGAACGTACTGAACAACCATGGTTTAGTAATGCTCATTTAGACGTAATACCATTAGTAAACTTAGACATAAGACAAAATCCAGGAGCTTCGTTTCCATTAGGTACTACATTCTGGGTACGTATTGAAAATGATGATGGAGATATGTTATTTGAATATAATGGAAAAATAGACGCCGGAGATATATATGATGGCTATCATAGAATATATGTTCCAAATAAACCAGAGGGTGTATTTACTCTTTCGGTTATAGCAAGAGAACCGAATAAGTACCAAAGTCTTATATTCAGAAGTTCTGCAGAATTTATAGATAATATTCGTTATGCAAAAGTTCTGTATGATGATAGTAAAGACTTATCATTAGTCAAATATGAACTTAATCAAGGGCTTTCGGAAGACTCTATAGCATATATAGAAAAGCTTATAAGAAGAAATCATCCTACTAGAAAGGTATCTAAAGTTACTACTATAACTAAAGGTGAAAATCCTGTCTCTACAGATTATACTTCTTTAAGTGATTTAAAGACTGTTTCTTTACCAGCTGATATTACTATTAAAATAGAGTTAGCTGAGAAAGTAGCTGGAGATTATCCTTATATAGATGTATTCTTTGATGGAGCTACTGCATCTAATATTCCGTTAGATGAACATGGAAAAGTTTTAAATGAAGCTCTTGTTAATTGGAGAAATGATTATAAGTGGCAATGGGATTTAGATATATTTAATAGAGGATTTGATGTAGAAGAAAAGGATGCTGACGGACATGTATTAACTAATACTCATTTTAATACGTTAAATGAGCTTAAGACAGCTACATTCAGTAATACTAACTACAAGTCAATTAAATTAACTGGTGTTCAAAATAGACCTGCTACTAAAGATTTATACTTTAAATCTAAAGATAAAACTATGGTTGACTTTGATATACAAGTTAAAAGAAGTCCAGAATATAATGAAACTACTGGTCAATATAAGTATAAGATTACAAATACTAGAGAACGTAATGAGAACGACTTAAGAAATATGGCTAATGCTATAGCACGTTTAGTAAGAATATCTAACTCTGATTATGTTCTTAATACGTTAGAGTCTCCTAATGGTGATGTTATATGGACTTATGGTTCTGGAGTTTCTAGTAATTTTGATAGATGGAAAGATGGAGAGTTTGATAATGGCAATTTGATGATATCTGTAAGACAGGATAACGTTATTACACTTAATATGGCTTTTAAGTTTCCACAATATCCAGAATTAAATTTTACTTCTACTCAGATGTTACATAGTACTAGAATAGGAGACGTTGTTAAATATGGAAGAATACGTGAGCTTACTCACAGATACAGACACATGAGATATTTCGATGAAGTCCAATGGGGTGATGTGTATAATAAAGTAACATTACAGAATAGTACTGGAGGATGGGATATAATACACGATTACTATAATGCTTATGGAGCTAGCGAATTAGATTTTACATCTATAGGTGTAAGTGAGGAACATGATCCAACTGGAGAAAATGATAGTATATATGCTGGATATGCAGTATGGACTGAGTTTACTGTAGATAGAGAGGTGTATAACTTTGAAGTTATTACTAAATTTACAAAGTTAAGTTTAGTTGATAACAGATTAAGAAATCATACTTTAGTATATTTTCATTTAAATGGAGCTACTATAGATAAAAACTCTACAGCATTTTCTGATAAATCTAAAGTATTTGTAGTTGAAGATAGTGGTGCTATACCGTTGGCTAATGCAACGAAACCATTAACGTCATTCTCTATATACGTTCCTAATAACGGGATATTAAACCAAATGGTAGATATAAGTAAATTTAATAAAGACACTGGTAAAGTTTTAGATAAATACGAATATACGACAGGCGGATTCAGTCAATATTCTGGTAATGAAACTACTGCACCGTTTACCGGAGCTACTTTTGGTTCTCCTATTGCATATCAACCCGGAAGAGATAGTTTAAAAAGTATTACGTTTACATTCAAAGATGACATTGTAATGCAGCCAAAGATATTAAGTATGGTTACTACTAGACAGTTTGATGGAGATGTTGTTATGTATCGTGATGAAAATAATGAAATGGCACTATGTTATCCGATGCAAACTATAGATTCCACTACAGACGACCCAAATGCTCTTATGTTTAAGATAGCAACATATATCTTAACTCATTATAGATATCATGTTGAATATCTTATTTATGGTGATGATGCATCTAAATATAATACAAGTGATATTACACCATATAACTTATTCGTCTATTTAGAATATCCCACTTTAATACCTAAAGATATTAAAGCTACCACTGTAATAAAATTAGATAGTCCATGTGATACTAATTGGAATACTAAGCATACTATAACTAATTTTGATGCGGTATTGAGCGGGGGTTACTCTGCTACTACAGATTTTATAGCAACTACAATATCAAATAAATATGAAGCAGATGTTAGAGGTATGTTACAAACTCTTAGTCTACGTGATAGAACTAAACCTGATATATTGGGTGTTATAACATCCGAGAAAGAAATTACTGTTAGCTCAGATAAAAAGACACTAACTATAGAATCTACACTATTTGCAAAAGGAGAAATGAGAACTGAATTTCCTGAATGGAGTATTATTACAAAATTAGATAAACACATTAACTATGGTGATTACGTAATTGCATACAATATGTATAGACGAACTGGAATAAAACTAACGGAGGCTTATAAAACTGATATAAAAGCACCAAGAGGAAGTAGCGATATGAACCATATTATGTATAAGAGTGTAAAAATGAAGATGACTAATGATCCAGAAAGCTATATATCTGGAAGAGATAATGCTACTGACTTAGCTAGTATATTTGCTTTAGCATCTGACATGAGGCGTAGTGTAGGTACAATGGACTATAGAACTCATATGCAACCAGTTAACACATTATTATCATTATCATATAAATATATAAAACATGGTGATAGTGTACTTAAAGAATTCGATCATTACGATCACACAGGATTAATTACACTAACTAGCGGAGTTGGGGATATACATATATACGCTCCATCACTTAGAAAAGGTAGTGGTAGTGTATCAAAATATGAATTCCAATTAATGACGAATGAGCAGTTTACATCTACTGGGGACTGCTACGATGCAATTAATACATTGAATCAACTAGTAACTATAAACGTTAACGGAACCGATGATACAGGTTATGATGGAATAATTGGAGCGTACTATACTTCAAAAACAATATGGAAAGGTAATTTAGATGATAAGAATGATAATGGTGTATATTCTATAAATGCATATGCTTCTAACATAATATCAGAACCATTAATATATACGCATTCTAGAAATGAGGTAGACCATATTCCAAATTGTATCGTATATAATAATGATGTAATGAAAAATGATAAAACATACAATCTTATACAGGATAGATATAGTTGGGTATTAAATGGAAATTCTATGGCTAACTATATTGGAGCTAGAAATTTTCGTATGTTTCCTATAGGATTCTGGTGTAACTACCAAGTGCCAGATACAAATGGAGTCACTTCTATAGAAGTTGATAATAAACGTCTTGATATGATAATGAGTAGTGTTAATGATACGATAGTGTTTCCTATAAATTATAAACACAAAATACATAATGATAATATAGTAACATCATTAAGAAACACGAATAATGTATTAATTCACGATCAAGATATATTACCAGATTTGTACACTACAACTGAACTATTAGTTTCTTATAAGAATGACCTTACTTCTTCCGATGTATATACTATAATAACTCCTCCAAGTCATGCAGTCAAAACTGATTATATAAATGAAATGCCGGAATTAGCTAGACCTAATATTCTATATAATGTAAATGCTCGTGCGTTTATGAATACTACAGCTGGAGGAGTGATAGTATCTGAAACATATATAAATAAAGATGATAAGTATGCAGATAAAGTAATAAATACTATAAGATATGGATTAGGTGCTGGATTAGTAAGGATTAAAATATCACCAATGCCTGTTAATACCGTAGTATTAGATGTGATTAAACCTAAAATAATATCTCCAAACATGGGCATATCTATGATTGTAGATAATGCTAAAAAAGATGGAAGTGCGTTTGATGTGAGTTTTGAACAAATAACAGGAGCTAAGTATATAAATGCAGCTAACGGAAAATCACCTATAGATAATATTGGATTGTGGACGGTACAGGAATGGCAACTTTGGGCTCTGAAAAATAACTTTAGTCAAGATCCTAATACATATACAAATATTTACAGAACCGATGTCGCATTTGAATACTCTGGAATGATGCATACTATATTAAATAGAAGTTGGGATAAATCTACATATTATATAGATAATAAATATATATGTATAGATGTAGAAATAGAGTATGTTCAAGATAAACTTAAAACTAAAGGTTCTTGCAATTATCAAATAATATTAGATATGACAACTGCTCAACCTAATTTAAATGAAACACGCAACAATGAAGGAATATGGAGTAGAGATGTAAATTTCAACCCTATTCCTGATAATGCGAACTGGTTCTCTCCAAATTACGCATTTTATGATTATTATAGAATGAGAGATAAGCTTCCGACTCCGTATAAAGACTTCACAGTTAAAAGAATACCACGTAATGTTAAATTAAAAATAATGAATAATGCAGTTGATTCTATGTGGTTAGTAGCTGATAGAGAATTAAAGGAAAATGCTGTAGTCACTTATAACGGAGATACTAAATCACCTATGATTAATTTCTTTGATAATAAAGTAGATGGTAGCCATAGAATAGTTTATTTTGATAAAGAGTCAAACCCACAAGCAGCTATGACTGTGAGAAATGGTATAGAGTGCAGTGCTACTTATGTAAATGTGAATAATGACAGCATATATGAACGTTATTTTAAAGGATGCTCTGATGTGTATGCTAGACTTAGCACTACATTACAAAATAAACATAGGCATAATTCTTATATAACTGAAAGCACGTTATATACGCCTATAGTTATAGACCAATTTGATAATGTACCTAATATGGCTAATCGTGGTATTAGATATACTCTTGTACGTTATGCGGGAGATATCTTAGTCAGATCGTATAATATAACACAAAATGTATTCGTAGAGTTATATAATAAAATATATAATAAACGTACGTTTTATGGAACTTCTGTACAAGGAAGTCCAATATGGCCATTTTGGCTTAATACTGATAGATTAATACTGTCGAATGCTAGAAAGATGATGACGATGTATTTGATGTACACTATATACACAGGGTCGTTTAAAGGATTCTCATTAGATGATTTTGCAGATTTCTTTAAATATTTACATTCTGCAAGTGCTCCTAAAGACGGATTTAAATCTAATCCAACAGCTAGAAAAAGATATTCAGATATTTTTGAGCAATGGATTCCATTCGTAGTTGAATATTTAGATGAGTCAATATACCCTGGTCGTGATGCGTTTATGGAAGTATATGGTGAGTTGTTAGATTATCATAAATACATATACGAAAATCTGTTATTTTTGAATAATGAACAGTTTGCTGAAAGTATTGGAAGAAGTGTGTATAACACTTATATGAAGACTGTAAATAAAAAGGACGCTGGTCCTGCACAAAAGGTGTTAGAAGATATGCTTAATGAATACAGAAGTGGTCCAAGTAATAGAAGTACAAGATATGATAATACACCAGACGATGGAGTAGATATCGTTGAAGAATGGATGGATGATATTAATAACGATGATAGAATTCATAATGATGTGTATGCTACTAAAACTATAGCACTTCAACCAGATATATTTAATCAGCAAGACCCTACAAGTTCTAGATTAACTGTGTTAGCTAAAACTAGAATAGGAAATACAATGCACATTTTAGTAGAAGCTGTTTCACTTCATTATATATACAGATGTATAGATTACGTGCAACCATCGCTAGTTACCATAATACAACCAGCAAAGAATTTCTTAGATAATTACAAAACTGTAATTAGTATAGAGCTTCCTAAAGATAGTACTGGTTATATTGGAACTTGGCAAGATGGATATGATTTAAGCTATCCTACAACTATTACTATCAATGATATGGATACAATTTCTAATAATGAGTTCTTAGAAATGGCTAATAGAGACGATGTAGTTCCTAATGTAATAATAGGTTTTTATAAGCCAGGAGTAGACCCAGACTTTACTACATACGTAAAGAAATCTAAGAAAAGTGGACTATATTTAAAAGTAGACACTACATTAACAGAAAATAAAGCAGGAGACCGTTCTAGTAAATCAGAAGAGTTCTATTATCCACTATTTAATACAATAGGACGTAACGTAGAACGTAAGCTAGATTTACTTTATAATAATAAAGTATACTTTGCTAGAACATCTGGTGCAAGGGAAATTATATTACAAAATGGAGCTTCATTCTTCCCTAACCCACTATTAGATTATGTATTATCTATTTTAGATAACAGTTCTGATAGTAAAATATTGAGATTATATTAATTTTTTTATATAGTCGATAATTATATATATTAGCTAGTCACTTAGATAAATACAATTCCATTAACCCAAAGACGAATGTTTAAGGCATGGAACCGTCTAAGTGGCTAGTTAACATTTAAAAAAGGAGGGTTGACAAGTCTGTAATTTTTGGTTTATTTGATTTTTAATTTTATTTAAATGGAGGTATTGAAATGAGTTTATTAAAAAGATTTAAAAAATGGATTGGAAGTATGTTTAGCGTGATTAAAGTTCATCAAAAAAATGATGTTATTGACAGAGATATAGAATTAGTAGATCATGTCAATAGAATAAGAAACATCAAAGATGATGTTATGGACTTAATTAGAGTAGAAGAACAAATGTCTACTACAAAGTATAATGTAATAGAATATTATAATGAGATTGATGAGCTTAGACTATCTGCTCTAAATTCATTAGCTTTAGGAATGTATTCTAATAGAATGCAATATAAGCTTATTAACAGCATTCTAGTAGAAAGTACTGAAGTAGTGGATCTAATATCTAAGTTAGTGCTTATGGGAAGTACTGATATAGATATGAAAAGAAAGTGCTTGGCTCATAGAGAATCTACATTTTAGGAGGGAATATGTGGATAAAAGTATTAGCGGTAATATGTGGTATAGCATATGCGTTTGCTCTGTTTGTATTTATACCAAGAGCATTTGAAGAAAAAGGTTTATCTTTAGAAGATAACTATTATAAGAAATGCATATTTAGATTATTTGCATATATAGTGATTTTCTTTATATACCTGTACGCATATGATTGGCTTGAAGGATTTTTTACACAATTTAGAGATTTTAAATAAGGAGGGGGATTGCTCATGATTTTAAATTTTATAGTTATAGATGCTTATAATAATTTTAATAGGCATATACAAAACTCAACTCCGCTGATAATGGAGTTAGTGAAATCTAAGATAGAATATAAACATGGCCATAGAATACAAAAAAGAAACCTAGTGGCTAATAGTAAGTGTTTTAAATTTACTACAGAGACTGAAATTAGGGGTGAGTTACTAGGTTTGGACCGTGAGTTTAAAAAGATTATTAAACTTGTGAAAAAGTCTATAGCTGAGTATGAAGAGGATGGATATGTATTCTGTATAGAAATTATAAAGTGGAATACAATAACCAATGCTGGGGTATATACAAATATAGGATATGATTACATAGATAAGAAATTCTATAGTGACCTGGTTACTTTGAATGAGTCTAGCGTTGACAGACTTTTAATACAAAATTTTAATAACGTTGGAATTATAGATGCTATTCATAGTGATATTTTTGGAGTTTAAGGAGGAAAAGAAGATGAAAACGTATATAGTAACAAAAGTTAGACATAGTGATAGAGATGCTAGAGGGCTAGAAGATTTATTTCAATTATATTTAATCAAAATTATAGAAAGTAAGTATAATGCAGATACTGGCTACAAATCAAGTAATGTTATTGAAATAAATCACACTAGACATATGGATTTTGATGCAACAGCATGGAATTGCATTAAGCCAGAAGTCGAAGCATTGATGTCAGAGTTTACAAAAGCAATGTTATATAGTGAAGCTGATATTGAAGTTGGAGTTGATTTTGTATACTGGGATGAAGAGAATAACAGAGGAGAAATGGTTAAGTATAGAATGGATTGTGATGATGGTCTAAATGTCAATAGAATGGGAGTCACTACTACAGATTCATTAATGGCTAAAATAAAAGCTGTGCAATATATATTAGATAGTGAGCTTGTGCATGACAGCTTCATAAAAGATGAGTTTGCTGAAATTCTAAACTCATTAATTGCAGAATTAGAACCTAAGAAGAATCAACCATCAGACACTGATGCACCAACTGAAGTTTCTGATAAGATAGATGAACATGTTTGTAGAACGATGAATGAGTTTATAGAAAAAATGAATAAGCTCATTGCAACTGTAGAAATGCTAGAAGAAAAAGTTTTAAGTAAATAGGAGGTAAAAAATTTGAATTTGATTGTATTTAATTTAGACACGACGGCAGACATAGATGTAGATAGGTCAGTAATATATGTATTAAGAGAGTTCGTAAAGTATAATATAGAGTCTGAACTGAAGATAAAGGTTCTATACTCAAACCATGCATTAAAGATGCACGAAAATGATTTCTCAAAAATAACAGCCAGTGATTACGATATGATTAGAAGATGCATGGAAAATGTATCTGTAGGACTGTTCTTATCAGGATGTATAAATAATGTAGCAGTTGCACATGTATATTATAATCCTTGTGAAAAGAAAGGAGTCATAAGACTAATTAAAAATAGAGGAAGTAATCACGAATTGCTCCAAACTATAGCTGAAATAGATGAATCTTCTGATGATGTTAAAAGACAGCATTTCTTTGGTACTATAAAGAATATGTGTGGATTGTCAGAGGACATATATGAAGAAGTAAATGGATATTTGAAAGAACTTAGAAGTGAAGTCAAAGAAAAGATTTCTCAAATGTCTGTTGAAGATAGACTGGAAGCTTTAGAAGAAGCTGTTGCTTCACTTGGTGATAATTTTATGAACATGGGTATAACTTTAGAATCTATATTAAAGGGGGAATAAAATATGTTAAGAGCTTATCTAAGAGTAAAAGTATGTGATGAAATGGGACCTGTTGATGAATATAGTAAGGGATTATTTAAACTAGTTACAAATAAGTTTATAGTAGCAAATGCAGCAAATATAAGAAATCAAAGAGGTAATAATGAAAATCCATATGATGGAGCTTATGAAACATGGTTTAATATTCATAATATGGATAAAGCATATGAAAAATGTGTTTATGATTTTAATAAATACATTGAAACATACGCTGAATTATTTAAACATGAAGAAGAATTATTACCAGTTGGATTTAACTATAGTATATCTGTAGAATGTATTTTGTTTGACCATGATACAAAAGTTGGTTCGTATAACACACTTTATGCATCACTTTTAACACCAGGTATTAAACAAGAGATTAATAATATATCAGATGATAGTAGTTTATTCAAAAGAAAGGAATGGCTTAAAGTTGCTATCATTGATTTACCACAAGAGTCAATGATAAAGCAAGATATACAAGATTTTCTAGACATTTGGGATAGAGATGACAGAGATGACGTTGGGGATGATTAATATAATTTTTAATAATTTTAAGGAGGATTGCTTATGTACAAAGGACATGTAATATTTAAATTAGGAGTTGACTGTGAAATAGTGCCAGACCAATTAAGAACTTTAACAAATTTTATGCACAATTATATTTCTAAATATCATCAAGCTAATATTATAAACACAAATGATGTAGCATTTACATTAGATGATGATACTATATACAGCATAGATAGCTTTAGAGAGATAGCTGAAGATTTAATTGTGGCTGCATATAAATCTGTTTATGATGGTAAAATAATAACACACGGGTCTGCTACTATATTATTATGGGACCCTGATAAGAAAGCTGGATATCGTAGAAATATAGATGTTACTGGGTCATATGAAAATGATTTACTAGATATAACACGTTCATTTAGAGATATTACAGAAGAAGATACACCAGAAGAGAAATTAGAATATTTAAAAAGAATAAATGGTAATCATATATTTAAAGGAACTCTTGATGAGTATAGAGGATACATTTCAGAAATAGAAGCAGAAATTGAAGAAAAATCTATTGATAACATTGACATTAATAAAAATAACATGATAAACATAATCAAAATATTAAATAGCAGATTAACATCTGTAGAAAATACTTTAGAAGAATTAAAAAATTATATAAAGAAATAGGAGTTGAAGTAAATGGCAAAAGACATAAAAGACATAGTATATGCAGGATTTGCTCAAATGGGATACCTGAACTGGATGCGTATCCCAGAAGGGACTAACGTGATGGACGCGTTATTCAATGAAGAATTTTTCAATAAAATACCTGAGGACAACAATGTCAAAACTAGATGTCTGTTTGCATGCTACACTGAGGATGGGGACTACCAAGTCCCTATCTGGGGTAGTGAATTTGAGAAGTGGGAGCTTTTCTATGCTGCAAATGACTTGAAACTTATGAGTGATTTATTTGGTTCTGGACTAATTAAATCAAGAGTCAGCGACATAGGATTGAATCTAGAAGATTATAAAAAGTCAAATGGCTTTTACGCTTCTGCTTTTTTAAATAAAGAAACAGAGCAAATCATCATAGTTTACAGAGGAACAGACGATATAGCAGATAAATTAACAGACATTGATATTTGCTTATTTAATAAATATAATCCTCAACTGGTTAATACATACTGGTTTCTACGTCATGTACAGTGGAAACTTAAAGAGGCAAAAATGGCACAAGCTAAAATATATTTTACAGGACACAGCTTAGGAGGAGCTCTTGCACAATTTGCTCATATTATAACTAATAATAATGTAAACAGAACTTGTACATTTAATGCTTTAGGAATAGGAGTATTCTTTATAAATCATTTTGATACTCCAGGACTTATAAATAATCTTACTTTAGATATTTGTAAGAATACTTCTGTTAAATACGGACCAGAACTTATAACATTTATAAATGATATATGGAAATCTGGAGTAGTGTTAACAGATACTTGGGATGTCTATGATAGAGTATATAACTATTTATTGAGTTCTAATGTAAGAGATGCTTCAAGATTATTTAAACTGGATGTAGGACTTAATATAAGCTTTGGATTTAACCATATAGACTATGATGAAAAAGCTACAGTAAAAGATAAATTAGATGTAGAAAAAATAAAATTAGCTACTATGGAGCTTGTAGGAATGCTTAAAGCTATAGCATTATTCAAAAGAGGATTTACACATAGTAGAAATATCAGAGATTATAATATTATTAACTATGTCTTCCCTGATGATTGGACTGTAAATTTACAAACAAGAATAGGAAAGATTATAGATGTTACAAAAGAAAAAGATTATCACATGGTTGAAAAAATTGATGATGGAGCTCTTAGAGTTGTATTACAGACATTTAAAAGATTTGGATTTAGTAAACATAGTGTAGGAAATTTCTTAATGTATATAACTAATAATGGATATATAATTCCAGGTAAAATACGTAGTGCTATAATAGAAATTATGCTTAAAGAATTGTGTACGTTCTGCATTGAAAATAAAGGTTTCGATAAATATGTAGTTAAGAAGATATCGACAAACGAATACAGAGTCAATACAATAGAGTATTTTACACCAGATACATTATTACTTCATGGAAGTGCAGCTTTAAGAAATTTAACACACAAAGAGATTATAATAGACGCTATAAAAAAATATAAACATAGAACTATAGGAGATAATAAGATAGTCTATGGAGAATATAATAACATGTATTTAAACGGAATCATCGGAGGTTCCGCTATAGTTTTAGAAGATTAATAAACAGGAGGAAAGAGAATGAATAATTTAAAAGAATTAATTACACTTAACAACGTAGCTTTACTAGGATTTCTTACATATTTCTTATCTACAATACGGGGATGGTTAATCTCTTTATTCGTATTTGTAAAGAGAAGATACATTATGGGTGTATCTGTATCTGGAGCATATATGGAAACTAAAGTCAAGGAATGGTTGATAAATAATTGCTATAGTGAAGGTAGTAGAAAGCTTTTAACTAATAATAATATGTACCTATATAATGAGTTTAATAAATCTCTTATGTGGGGAAGTTATTTAATCAGAGTTAGAAGATTTTGCTGGGCGTATGTATACAGTTTCCAAATAAAAGATTCTTTTAGTGGAGATGGAGTAAAGAATATGCTTGGTGTGGATTTCTATGGTATAGGAAGAACAGCACTTGTAGAGTCAGTTAAGTCTTCTTTTGAGCTTAAACGTGATGATGATGATATGATTAGACTTGTTAGTAAGTTATCTGGAGCTGTATTCAACCAATTTACTACAAAAGAGCCAAGAACGAATAAAAAGATATTTGGTGAGTTTGTAGATAAAGTAGATGATGCTGTAGATAACTTTATAAATAATAAAGATATCTATGAGAAATTTGGAAGAAAATATAAAACAGCTATACTTTTATATGGACCTCCAGGAACTGGTAAAACTTCTATCGTAAAACACGTTGCAGAAAGTCTTAACTTAGAAACTATATATTTCTTAGAGGGATTACTATCGGAAGGAAATTCTCCTGCTGTCATAGCTGGTAGTATAAATGATGACAGTGTTGGAAACACAGATAAAAATGGTAAACCTTGTCCTGCATTATGCGTAATAGAAGATATAGATAAATCTATATTGGGAGTAGGAGATGGAGATGAAAAAGAGAAGAATAGACAAGTAGCTCAAAAAGGACGTACTATTGATAAGCTTATGCAATTCTTAGATAGTAACATAAGTCCAAATAATATCATATTAATTATCACTACAAATAATATAGAATTACTTCCAGAACCTCTTATAAGAAGTGGACGTATAGACCACAAAATATATGTAGGTCCGCTTACAAGAGATAATGCAGAAGAAATGTGTGAACATTATGGTGTACATAAAGAGGAAATATTAGGAGATGCAAACGAATTCAATCCCGCTGATCTTGAAAATAAAATATTTACTAAGATAATGGGGGAACGTAATGAAAGGGTACAAAATTAATATATTCGACATATGCATACTATTATTTGCAGTAGTAGTATGCTATGTCTATGCTAGAAGACAATTTGAAATACAAGAGCTTATATTGATAGAACAAAGAGCAAAAATAGAGCTTTTATCTAATATCAATATAAGTAACTATAGTTTAGAAGAAATAAATGCTATCGTGGAGGACTTATCTAATTCGGATAAACTCCACGATATTAAAATTGATTGGAGTAAATCTTATATATTGGTGCCAAATGAAACACCGGATGCTGAATTGCGTAAGACTATAACTTATTATCCGACTGCTAGATTTATAATTTTGGATGATGAGGAAGAGGATAAATATGAAAAAGAGTTTGGTGCTAGAATAAAACAATGGAGGTAAAGTTATGATTAAAGATGGATGTATTAAAATTGAATTTGGTATGGATTGTATCAGAAGTACAAAAAATACTTACATTAATACTAATTTTGTATACAAGTCAGATGATGGCTCTCTTGTCATTGATGAAAATGCAGATGCGTTAGTATTAGACTTTGGAGAGAAAATGAAATTGGATGACACTATAGAGTATATGCATTTATTGGAAGACACTGAATTATGTACTATAGTCGATGGGTTATTAGGCATTACTATGAATAGAGTTAGTAGTGCTATCGAATCTACATTTGGATTGGAGATAGATAAATATAACCATAGAGCATCTTCGTATGTGATTCATGTAGATATTGTAGATGGACGTATAGTAACTTCTGCTGAAAATAAATGTGAAGAATAGATTATTTAGAGACCTGTTTATACGGGTCTCTTTTATTTTTTTACCAATTTTTTTATAAAACCAATAATTATATATATT
>ENA-OWNK01000408-OWNK01000408.1-metagenome-genome-assembly--contig:-NODE-408-length-20372-cov-12.815721_pt1 | contig 20372 bp, 17 predicted proteins | sample MGYA00245343_ERZ651121 | MGnify/ENA primary metagenome ERZ651121 (study PRJEB26857, sample SAMEA4031775) | metagenome | biome: human; feature: oral; material: saliva | place: Philippines | collected 2014... | reverse complement strand
CACTTGTTATGCAGGTTTCATTCATTTCTTTGACGAGGTAAGACGCAAGGATTTATCCTCTCTCCGCAATGAAATCTATTCGTATTTCCGTGGACGTAGTAATTTCTATCGTTATGGCAATGCCGAAAGAGGTTACCTTTATACGCAGTCGATGGCAGACGAGGTGAAAGCATTATTTATGGAGTATGGCTATACCGAACCTAAATACGAACGGACATTCAAGTCAATAGTCTTTTACGAGTAGGTATTGACTCTGTCTTAATTTAAGGTTCTATTCATTTAAGCATGATAATAATGCTCTTATAGTTTTGTCCAGCAGCTTCGGACAGTCTTTCCGACACCCCCGGACAATCATTCCGGCTACTCTGGACATGTTGTCCGGAGGTCTCGGACAGCATGTCCGCAAGTTTCGGTAAAACTTTAGATTATGTATTGTTGTACTAAATATAAAGCCTTATCACTCTTCTTAGATGATTGTATGTTTTAAATTCATTCTGCTAAAGGGTGTATGTGTTAGTAATAAATATATAGAGAATGGAAACTATTGCGATTGTTAGTGGAACATATTTACAACTTCCTTTAGTCTTAAAAGCTAAGGAGATGGGATTGCGTACAATTTGTTTCATGTGGGAGGATGGAGCTGTCTGCAAAGAATATGTGGATCGATTTTATCCTATCTCAATAATAGAGAAAGAACGTATTCTTGATATTTGTCGTGAAGAAAAGATTAAAGGTATTGTAACTATAGCTTCAGATTTAGCAGTGCAAACAGTAAATTATGTTGCAGATAGGCTTGGTCTTGTTGGAAATCCTAATGATTATTCTTTAGTTACAACAAATAAATTTCTAATGCGAGAATGTTTCTTTAGAAATAATATTCCATCACCAAGATTTATAAAAGTAACAGACACTTCATTTAATCAAAGTGAACTTAATCTCTGTTATCCTCTAATTGTTAAACCTACAGATAGAAGTGGAAGTCGAGGTGTGGAGAAGGTCGATACAGAGGGGGAATTAAAAGCTGCGGTTGAACGAGCTTTCTTTGAAAGTTTTAAGCATGAGGCTATAATTGAGGAGTTTATTGAAGGAAGGGAGGTTAGTGTAGAAACTATATCTTGGGAAGGTAAACATTATGTCTTGCAGATTACTGATAAAGTTACGACAGGTGCGCCATATTTTGTAGAATTAGAGCATCATCAGCCAACATCATTATCTACAGAAATCAAAAAGAATATTCATAGTGTTGTATTAAAAGCTTTAACCGCCCTAAATATAAAGTATGGAGCTTCTCATTCTGAGTTGATGATAACTGATTCTGGAGATATTAAAGTTGTAGAGATAGGTGCAAGGATGGGAGGAGATTTTATTGGATCAACCTTGGTAAAATTATCAACAGGATATGATTTCTTGGCAGGCGTAATACAAGTAGCTATGGGAACTTTTGAAGAGCCTAAAATAACAGAGGAAAGTTATTCTGGTGTATATTTCCTTAGTAAAGAAACAGAAAGGTTGTTACCTTTTATAAAAAACTTCCGTGAATATCCTGAAATAGTTGAAGCGGCTATTACAAGCAGTACACTAAAGTCGATTCAAAGTAGTGGAGACCGAAGTGGATATTTTATATATAAATCAAAGAAAGGTCGCTTTTCTTGCTTTAATTAATATTATTTATAATGGCAACTGAAGTTACGATTGTTGTAGGTGCTACGTCAGGTATTGGATACGATTTGACGAAAGAGCTTTTAAAAAGTACGAATGATAAAGTTATGGCTCTTGGTAGGCGAATTGAATGTTTCAATGATATGCAAGTGGCTCGTTTAATCCCATATAAGCTTGATTTATCTTCTTCTGAACAAATTGATTCATTGATAAATGAAATGCAGAAAGATGAGATAGTCGTTAATAAGCTGGTGTATTGTGCAGGTCTTGCTCCAATTACTCGCATTGGAGAATTAGATTATAAAACAATACAAGAGACCTATACCATTAATACATTTTCTTTTCTTTATATATGTAACAAATTGTGGCAATATAATCTTATTAAAGAAGAAGCTTCTATAGTTGCCTTATCCTCTATAGTCGCAGAATGTAATAATTATAGCCAATGTGTGTATGGTTCTTCAAAAATAGCATTAAACTATATTGTCAAGAATCTTGCGCGTGTTTTTGTAAAAAACAGGGTGCGCGTGAATGCATTGGAATTGGGATGCGTAGATACTCCTATGCTTCGTTCTCTTCACCAATCGGAAGAGCAATTACGTAAGTATTCGTTGGGTGTAATCCCTTTGAAGAGAGTAACTGGTGAAATTCTACGATTGTTATCTGATGAATCATCCTACATGACGGGATCTATTATTACAATGGATTCAGGTTATCTCGTTAATCAATAAGATATATGACTGTTGCTAAGTATATTGTTGAATTTCTCAACAGGATTGGAGTTGATACGGTATTTGGATATCAAGGGGGGAATATATCTATTCTCATTGATGAATTAGGACGTTCTTCTCTAAACTTTGTCAGTACTTATAATGAACAAGGAGCGTCCTTTGCGGCTAATGGCTATTCTGAGTATAAGAAAAATATTGGTGTAGCTATTTCATCAAGTGGACCTGGTGCTATTAATATGCTGAATGGTATAGCCAATGCATATTTTGATGGTCTTCCTTGCCTTTTCATAACAGGAGATGTGAACACTGCTTCACAAAAGAAGTATAAAGGGGTAAGACAAAGTGGATTTCAGGAGGTCGATATAGTAAGAATGGCAGAGCCAGTTACGAAGGGTGCCTTTAGCGTAACCCCAAGTACTGATATTCCGACTTTATTATTGAAATGTTATGAACTTATGTTTGAGGGACATAAAGGTCCTGTTCTATTGAATATTCCACATAATGTTCAAAGAATGGAAGTTAATCGAAGTGATATATTGTTACCATCTTTACCTTCTGGTACAATAAACACTCGGAATATAGAAAACAAAATATCAGAAGCTCTAGCATCAGCAGTACATCCGCTGCTTATACTTGGAAATGGTTGTTGGGATATTCAGGCACAGCTTAGAACATGGATAAATACAGCAGGTATTCCTTTTTGTACGACCCTAAAAGCAATTGATTTTTATCCAGAGTCTATCTATGCTCAGGGGCTTATTGGCACGTACGGTGTGGAAAAGGTTTCATCGCATTTTAGAGAGAGTGATCTTATAATTGTGCTTGGCGCACGTCTTGACGAAAGGGTTGTTGGACCTTTTGTTGATATCTTAAAGGATAAAAAAGTTATATATATTGATATTGATAAAGCTGAACTCTTAAAATTTTCTGATTATGGATGGTCGTTGTATTTAGCAGATTTGCGGGATATAGATTTCCAGAAGATTGTCTCAAAGACTTTTAATGCTAATCATGACGTTAAGCGTACTATAGTTGATGATAGTAGTTTGACATATTCATCATTTTTTAATACTTTAAGATTTGAAAAAAAGTCATCTCTAAGTTTAGATGTCGGGTTAAACCAGATGGCGGCAGCTAAATATCTTCATCTTAAAGATGGAGATAGAGTCTTATCCTCTGGCGGTCTCGGTTCTATGGGATTCTCTTTACCAGCATCTATCGGAAGCTGGTATGCAGATAACAATGTTCAAGTTGTATCTTTTATGGGTGATGGAGGATTACAAATGAATATTCAGGAGTTGGAAGTAATAAGGAGAGAGAGGATTCCATGTAAAATATTTGTACTGAATAATAAAAGCTTGGGAATGATAAGACAATATCAGGATCTTGCTTTCCAGCATCGGTATATAGCAACAGTAGAAGGATTTTCCATGCCGAGTCTTTCTGATCTTGCTCATTTATATGAGATGAGCTATGTTAGAATCGATTCTTTATCAGACCTTTCCAAAGTTATTAAAAAGATAGAAAATATGGAAGAGTCTGTTTTGGTAGAGGTTGTTATTCCAGTATATGATAATATTGATAATTAATGGTTATGAGAAAGTACAATGTATTGGTCACTGGTGTTGGTGCAATTATAGGTTATGGTATTATTAAAAATTTATGTAAAAGTAAATTTGATTGTAATATAGTAGGTATGGATATCTATGCTGATGCAGTAGGGCAGGCATGGTGTGATACGTTTGTTCAAGCAATTCTTGCAAGTGACGATGGATATGTTGATTTCATAAAACATGTAATGGACCAACACAATATAGATCTTGTTATGTTTGGTACTGAACAGGAAATTAGCCGTCTTGCAGCAGCAAAAGATGAACTTACAGATTATTATGACAAGATGGTTCTTAATAATCAGGTATTGATATCATTATCAAATGATAAATATAAAACGTATGAGTTCCTCTTAAATCATAATTTCCCGACTATTCCGTCTTTGGTAGAAGGGAGTTTTGAGGAGGTTAAGAAGAATCTTGGTTGTCCTTTCTTACTTAAATTGCGTCAATCTTATTCTGGTAAAGGAATGCATGTTATTCATGATGAATGCGAATTTGATTTCTATAAAAGTAGAGTCCCTGAATCTCAGTTTATGGTACAGCAGATAATTGGTGATATTGATCATGAATATACGGCTGCTACATTTGGTTTTGGAGATGGTACATGTTTGGACAATCCTATTATATTTCGTAGAAAACTTAGTGCAGAAGGTTCCACGGCAAAGGCTGTGAAAATCGATTGTGACGAAATAAAAAGACAAGTAATAGAGTTTTGTCGTCTTTTGAAACCTATTGGTCCAACAAATTTCCAGTTCAGGAAAGAAGGAGAGATGTATTATCTCCTTGAGTTTAATCCACGCGTATCTTCTTCAACATCAATTCGTTCCTCTTTTGGATATAACGAGGCAGAGATGTCTATAGATTGGTTTGTTAATCATCAGAAGTTTCAGTCTCCTAAATTAAAGGAAGGTTTTGCTATACGATACATTGATGAATGGGTTGTAACAGAATGATAGGATTTATTTCAGATATTCATGGGAATTTCCCCGCATTACAGGCAGTTATAGAAGCTATTGATAAGGCAGGTTGTGATAAAATCATCTGCCTTGGTGACATTGTTGGATATTATTGTATGCCCAATGAGTGTATAGATTTACTTCGTAATCGGAATGTCTTTTCATTACTTGGTAACCATGATTATTATATGATTTCTAATACATGTTGTAACTCTAAAACGGTTAAAATGTGTATAGATTACCAACGGCAAGTACTATTTCCCGAAAATATTGCTTGGTTGAAATCTTTGACGCCAATGTATGATGATGAATTGATGTCTTTAAGACATGGAGGTTGGAATAATGCTATTGAAGAAAGATTTAATAGTTTTGATTTTGAATTAGTAAAGGGTATGTCCCAACAGTATTATTTGTCAGGGCATACTCATTTACAATATTTAGAACATTCTAATAAGTACACAAATAAAATTTATTGTAATCCTGGTTCTGTAGGACAGCCTCGAGATGGTAATCCTAAAGCTGCATTTGCTATTCTGAGGGATAATGGAAATATGGAACTTCATCGTGTTGAATATGATATAGATTCTATCGTTTTGAAAATGAAAGAATGTAATCAAGGTGATTGGATTTGGAAAAATTTATATACAGGAAAAAAAATAGGAGATTAAAAAATGAAAAATATACCATTTAATAAACCGTATCTTACGGGTAAGGAAGCTCATTATATGTATCAGGCTGTTTTTAATGGAAAACTGTCTGGTAATGGAGAATTCACAAAAAAATGTCATTCTTTTTTTGAGGAACGTTATGACTTTAAGAAAGTAATCTTGACAACATCTGGTACAGATGCTCTTGAGATGGCTGCAATTTTATGTGATATAAAGCCTGGAGATGAGGTTATTGTACCATCTTACACGTTTGTATCTTCGGCTTTGGCTTTCGTAAGGGAGGGAGCTCGTATCGTTTTCGCTGATAGCTGTTCTGATAATCCTAATATAGACCCAGAGAAATTGGAGGACTTAATCACAGAAAAAACAAAAGTTATAGTTCCTGTACATTATGCTGGAGTTGCATGTGATATGGACCGAATTATGGAAATTGCTCATAAACATGGAATTCTTGTTGTTGAAGATAATGCACAAGGATTAGACTCCTTCTATAAAGGTCGCCCATTGGGAGGCATTGGAGATCTTGGGTGTGTGTCTTTCCATGAAACAAAGAATATTACAGCAGGAGGTGAAGGAGGATTGTTAATTATTAACAATGAACAGTTTATTCGTAGATCAGAGATTATTTGGGAAAAAGGTACAAATCGTGCAGAGTTCTTTAGAGGTATGGTGAATAAATACGGTTGGGTGGATACGGGATCTTCTTTTCTTCCTTCAGAAATAAACGCTGCTTTTTTATTAGCCCAATTGGAGCAATTAAACGAAATACAGAATAGACGCAAGACTATTTGGGGAATGTATTATGAAGGTTTACTTCCCTTAGCAGAACAGGGAAAGTTCTTATTGCCTAATATTCCTAATTATGCGACAAACAATGCTCATATGTTTTATATTATTTGTCGTAATATCGAAGAACGGAGCAAGTTAATAGATTTTTTGAAGGAAAATGGGGTTCTGGCATGTTTCCATTATTTAGCTTTACATGAAAGTAGATATTATGAAGAGCATTATACGGACCGTCCACACCTCCCTAATTGTGACTATTTTGCAGATTGCCTTGTAAGACTCCCTTTGTTTTATGAATTAGCAAAGGAGGATGTAGAGTTTATAATCAATAAAATTAAGTCTTTTTACAAGGATATATTGTGATAGATATTTTTAATTACATCATGTTTGCAATGTAATTTTCAGTTTAAATTTATAATCAATATGTTTAGTAATATTCCGAATTAGTGAAAGAATAAATGTGTTTTAGTCTACTATAGGATTTACTGTTTCATGTCATTATTTATAAACGTTTCTTTTTACAGATGATATTGCATTTAATTGATGATGAGAAAGTCACAAATAAAATTATAGGCTTATTTGAAGAGGCATTGCCAAATCGTAATTTTTTTATATGTTTCCCGAATGATTCTTATCATACGGTTAAAGCCTCAGATAAAATATTTATCTATCATAATGATGAGAATATACCAGATTTGTCTCTAATAGATAAAGTGATAATACATTACCTCCATAGTAAAAAAGCATATTTTGTAGATAAGTTTATTGACAAAAAAATACCATGTTATTGGTCTATTTGGGGGGGAGATTTATATAATGAAATTACTTTTTTCAGAGGACATGATATATATTATGATAAAAGTCGTTTTTCTTTGAAGCAACGTCTCTCTTTTGTCTTAAATTCATGTGGATTATACCACACCTATGTTCCTATCCTTGATTTTATTAAAAGAAGAATTTCTTATTTTATTACTTCAAGTTTCGAATTTGAAATTGCCAAAAAGTATATAGGTAAATATATTAATGGAACATTGATTGATTGTGATCTCTCGTATTATTCTATTGATGAGCTTTTAGGTCCATTTCTTGTTAATAAGAAAGTTTCTGGGAATATAATTTTAGTAGGAAATTCTGCATCTTACTCTAATAATCACCTATATGTCCTAAAATACTTATCCAATATCAACATACGAAATAAGACGATAGTATCTCCTTTAAGTTATGGAGGTGATAAGAGAAATACAGATAAGATTATATCTGAAGGAAAAAAAATATTTGGAAACTCTTTTATAGCTCTAAAAGATTTTCTTCCTTTGGAGAGATATAATAATTTAATGTTACAGGCAGAGATTTGTGTATATGGTAATTGGAGACAGGAGGCGTATGGAAATATACTTATAGCATTATATTTAGGTGCTAAGGTTTATATCTCCCAAAGGAGTCCTTTAGTTGCTCTGTTTAATCGAATGGGCCTTCATTTTTTTATTTTAGAAAAAATAAATCAGAATGATTTCTTATCTCCTTTGGATATATCTAAAAGGCAGAAGAATCGTGAAATTATAATGGGATTATTCTCTAAAACGAATCAATTAAAAATCGTACGTAAATATTGGGGATAAATATATGCAAAACGACTCTATAAAGAAGCAGATTATAAAAGGGATGACCTACACTGCAATCCAGAAATATTCAGGTGTGCTTATTAGTATAATATTGTCTATGATTCTTTCGCGCCTTCTTACACCACAAGATTTTGGCGTTATTGGAATTGCAACAGTAATAATATCCTTTTTTAGTCTTTTTAGTGAAATGGGATTTGGTGCTGCTATTATACAAAAAAAAGAGCTTACCCAAGACGATTTGAATTCAATTTTTACTTTTACGGTATATCTTGGCTTGTCTTTATGCCTTTTATTCTTTTTCTCATCATACAAAATAGCAGATTTTTACAATGACAAAAGATTGATAAGTATTTGTCAACTTATGTCAGTTAATCTTTTATTCGCAGGATTTAATATAGTTCCAAATGCTTTACTCTTAAAAGACAAGAATTTTAAATTTATCGCAATCCGTACATTAATAATACAATTATTCTTCGGTATAGCTGCAGTTATTGCTGCTTTTTGTGGTTTGGGAGTTTATTCTTTAATTTTGGAATCACTCTTTAGTGGTATCTTCATTTTTATAATTACATATCGGTTATATCCAATGAAGTTTCAGGGAAGGATTAAATGGCTTTCGATTAAAAAAGTTGCTTCCTATTCTTTCTTTCAGTTCCTTTTTGGTGTAATAAATTTTTTTACACGTAATATAGATAATTTATTGATAGGTAAATTTATAAGTCTTAAGCAACTTGGTTATTATCAAAAATCATATTCTTTAATGATGATGCCTGTACAGAATATAACTTCTGTTATAACACCGACTTTGCACCCTATACTATCAGAATTCCAGAAAGATCCTTCTTTTATAAAGGAAAAATATAATCATATTCTACGTTTACTTGCTGTTTTTGGTTTTCCTGTATCAATCCTTTTGTTCTTCTGTGCTAAAGAAATTATTATAATTATGTTTGGGTTCCAATGGGAGGCATCGATACCCGTTTTCCAGATATTATCTTTGACTGTAGGCTTACAAATTATAGGTTCTACAGTCGGCTCAATCTTTCAGGCATTGAACGCAACAAAGTGGTTAGCGTTTATGGGAATAATTAATACAATCTATAACGTTTCTGCTTTTGTTTTAGTCTTGTGTTTATGGGGAACAATCGAATCTTTAGCATGGGCCTGGGTTTCATCCTCAATAATAGGTCTTTGGGGATGGCCTTTTATGTATCATGTACTTTTCAAATCCTCTTGTAAATCTTTTCTTCAAGCTATATTACCGGGTTTTTGTATTGCTGTCATCCTGTCTTTGTTTCTCTTTGCATTGTCGTATATTCTTTTGGCTTCGAACCTCGTCATCTCGTTGTTAGTAAAACTTATTATAAGCTTAATAGTCTGGAGTATATTTGTAGATAAGTGGAAAATATTAAATTTGAAAGTTTTGGGCAAAAACATTTTTCGAGTTAATAGAGAACATAGGATGTAATATGTTTTTTATTGAAAGAAGGATGATAAGATTTGCAAAAGTGTATATTCTTATCTTCATAAGTACAAGTAATTATCTTTAGTTCTCTATATTTGACATTTCTTTTCTTAGGAAATTCTTGTGTTAATTAATTTAGGCTTTTAATTTCATGAAATTAATATTCTAGAGTTTTCTTATCAAGGTGTAAATTATGAAAGTTTTGTATATTTCTGCAGAATTAAATTGGTGTGGTGCTACAATGTCCTTTATGAATCTTTTACGGGGTATGCGTAAAATCGGAGTTGAATGTAAAGTAGTTGCGCCTGACTTAGGAAATACATCACAAGAAATTATAAATTTTTTTTGGGATGAGTCTATTGATTATGTACCTTTATTATATTTCTGGGATATAACCTCTATTAATCGTAAAACTCCTCTAAAAGAAAGAATTAAAGATGCAATTAAATCTTTATTTGGTCGTAGTGGAAAAAACACTCGAAATAGAGCAAAAAAAGCACTTAAAGATCTTATAAAATTGTATAAGCCAGATTTTGTACATACGAATGTTGGTGTCATTCATATAGGATATGAGGTCTGCCAGGAATTAGGTGTGAAGCATGTGTGGCATTTGAGAGAGTATCAAGATCTTGATTTTAATTTGGAAATTTACCCTACTAAAGATTTGTTTATTGAAAGACTAAAAAGAACTGATGCTGTTATAACGATCACCAAAGATATAAAATCATATTTTAAATTATCTTCGTGTGATCATGCTTATACAATTTATAATGGTGTTGCTGATGCAAAAGATATATTTCTTAGTGATGTTAAAGAGAATTTTTTTGTTACGGCGTGTCGATTGGATCCTGCGAAGGGAATATCAGATATAATGACAGCGTTTAATCTATTCTATAAGAACCATAAAGATTATAAATTAAAAATTTTAGGTACAGGTGATGTTGCTTATGTAGAAGAGTTGAAGAGTCAGGCAAGTTTACTTGAATGTGGCAATGCAATAGAGTTTGTAGGGTTCACTCATGAGGTTCCTTTATATATGCGTAAGGCAAAGGCTCTTCTAGTAGGCTCTTTTCATGAAGGTTTCGGAAGGATGACGGCAGAAGCTGCCTTTAATGGTTGTCTTGTTATTGGACGGAATACTTCAGGAACAAAGGAGATTATGGATGCAATAGGTGGATTTCCCTTTGAGACAATTGATGAAATGGTACAACAAATGCATTTCGTATCCCAATTATCACCAAAATCTTATTTAGAGGATGCTAAGACCATTCAATTAAAGGCTGTAGAATTATACAGTAATGAAGCATATTGTAAGAATGTTTATGAAGTCTATCGTAGGTATTGTAATTAAATAAATTATAAATAATGCTCATGTCTAAAAATGTATTATAGCTGATACTTGTTCTCCATTTCTTCTGATTTTATTTTCTCATTCATTATTTTATCTTACGATATTCTGTTTATGCCAAAAGTTTCTATTATTGTGCCAGTCTATAATGCTGGTATTTATCTTAAGGGTTGTTTAGATTCTATTTTGCAACAGACCCTATGTGACATCGAAATTATCTTGATTTTGGATTGTCCGACAGATGGTAGTGATGTGATTTGTCAAAAATATGCAGAAAAGGATAATCGTATAAAGATAATCTGGAATGAAAAGAATCTACATATCGGTTTGAGTCGTAATAGAGGATTGGAAATTGCTACTGGTGAGTATATCGCTTTTTCTGATAACGACGATTATCGTGAGCTATGTATGTATGAAAAGCTTTATGAGGCTGCGAAAAAAGAAAATGCTGATATGGTGATTGGCGTTACTGTGAATGAAGAGGAAGGGAAGCGTCATATTTTTAATTATCCATCCATGTTGGATGTTAAACTGCGAGAATTTGTTATTTCTGACTTGATAGCCTGTGGGGGTGTTAGAGATGACTACCCGCTTTGCATTAATATCCATCCACATTTATATAGACGTTCTTTGATTGAAGAAAAGAATATTAGGTTTGTAGACACAAAGAAAATTGCACCTGAAGATAGGTTATTTAATATAAATTTTCTGTTACATGCAAGTAATGTTACTTTAGTCTCTACGCCATTGTATTTTCATCGAATGTTGTTAACGAGTGAGGCACATAATAAAAGTTATATGGAAAGTTCACGGTTTATTGCTTATATTGATACTGTTTATTCGTTACTCATAACTAATAATGTATGGGATATCTATCAGAATGATTTTGTTATGGGTGCTGGTAAAAATCTTATTAATATAGCAACAACTGAATTTTTTGGTGTATTTTCTCTAAAAAGGCTCTATCGATTGTTGTTAAATTTGAAAAGAAAACCTTATATAAAACATGTTTTTCAGCACTATGACTTGCCTTTATCTAATGTGTTTTATCATAGAATATTTGAAAAATTAATAATTTCTTATTTTAAATAGTATATGAATATTTTTATACTTTTCATTAGGTATTGCTATAGCTTTATAAAGCCTCGTCCGAAATTTTATCATCGGGTGAAAAAGAATGGTATTAATACAACTGAATCGCGCAACCAACAAATAATAGTTTCTTTAACTTCGTTCCCTGCTCGCATCAAGATTGTTAGCTACACGGTGGAAACAATATTATCCCAATCTTTTCAACCGGATAAAGTTATTCTATGGCTAGCTAAAGAGCAATTTCCTCAACGAGAGAAAGACTTACCCAAGCGGCTATTGAATCTTCGAAGGTACGGTTTGTCTATATGTTGGTGTGATGATATCCGTTCTTTTAAGAAGTTGATTCCCTCGCTTGTAAAATTCCCAGATGATATTATAGTTACAGCTGATGATGATGTATATTATCCTCCATACTGGTTAGAGCGATTATATACTTCGTATCAAAAAGACAAAAAAGCTATACATTGCAACCGTGGAAATATTTTGCAAGTTGGTGAAAATGGTTTCCCCTTGCCATACAATTCTTGGGGATTATCTTTCCCAGATAAGAGTGTATGTGGTTTTAATGTCTTACAAACAGGAGTTGGTGGTGTCCTTTATCCTCCTCATTCTTTATACAAAGATGTTATAGCAACAGATAAATTTATGAAGTTATCTAAGGATGCTGATGATTTATGGTTTTGGGCAATGGCAATTCTTGCAGGAAGGCCAATTAAGATTATAGATAATAATCAAAATAATTTTGATCCGATTTTTATGGTTAGTTATCATACACTGTGGAGTTCTAATCAACAAGGTCATAATGATTTAGTAATTTCAAATCTATTTAAGTATTATCCTCAATTATCAACATTACTTAGAGGAACATATTAATGAATTACATCTTTGATTATATTGACGACTGCATGCAAGATAGCATGCGCAAGCAAACATCCTTAAGAAGGAATGAAGGAAGAGGCTTGAGTATAAATAAGGTGGAGGGCGCAGTTGTCTTACCAATGCAATTTAAAGAAAAAATATTAGGAGGAGTTATTGCAGGTAATGGTGATTTTATCTCAAATACGGGCTTCCATATAGGTAAAGAAGGTGTCTACTCATTCGCTGCAGAATCTGTTACATTTAATAATAAGCCATCTCTTTACTTGGGATACTTTAACTCAACTTGGGGACATTGTTTCACAGATAATTTTAAGTTGTTATGGCCTTTTGCATGCGAATATGGTAAAGATTTCTTTGAGAAGCATGATGTAGAACTCATATATACCTCAGATCCAGGCTTCAAGTTTTCTGAAAACTTTAAAGAGCTTTTATCTCTGGTAGGTATCGATGTCGAAAAATTAAAACGTGTTGATACTGTCACACGTTTTGATTGCTTGTATGTTCCAGAAGCTTGTTTTTATACAAAAGGTGGAGAAGAACGTTTTTACACTGAAGAATATGTTGATATTATAAACAAGCTAACTCATGATATTGTCCCAATAGAGGTTGACAAGATTTATCTAACACGTACTAACTTAAAAGTTAGTCGAGATATAGGGGAAAAAGATATAGAAAAGGTATTTAAAAAACTTGGTTATAAAATTATATCACCAGAAGGATTAAGTTTACGAAAACAGTTAGGTTATATTAAAGGCTGTAAGTGCTTAGCAACTACGGAAGGCTCAATTTCTCATAATGCTGTATTTATGAGTAGAGGAACGCAGATAGAGATTATAAGAAAAGTTCCATTTATTAATGAATATCAGATTGCATTAAATGAGATAAAGGAACTAAATGTGACTTATATTGATGCTCATTTATCTATTTTTGTTCGTAACGATGTACCTGCAGCAGGTCCTTTTTTTATCTACGTTAATGACAATCTACTAAATTTTGCTAAACGAGATGAATTTCATAACACTTTCTCTATAAAGAGATTTAGAAATTATGTTGATGCTTGTGCTATTTTGCCACATTTAGAGCAAAGAGTTCAGCTTCCTTTTTATTACTATGCTAAAGCGAGTTTTGAGATTGAAAGAAAGAAAGAAGAATTGAGGAGACGGCTCAACAGATTTTCTTTTTTGTCACCAAATATTAAAAAGAGGATTATCTCTTTAGGTAAGAAATTAATAAAATAAGGCTTTAACTGTTTTGTATATGGTGAAATTATCGATTCTAATTCCTGCATATAATGTAGAGACTCTACTTCCACGTTGTCTTAATTCTATCTTTTGTCAAGATACGGCAGATATAGAGGTCGTTCTTGTTGATGATGGCTCTCCTGATGGAACCTTTGATGTAGCAAAAGCTTATGCTGAAAAGCATGCCAATCTTCGTGTTTTCCATAAAGATAATGAAGGTGTAGGAGCTGCTCGTAATTTTTTGCTTGAACAAGCGGTAGGAGAGTTTATTTGGTTTGTTGATTCAGACGATTATATCGTAAATAAAAGTCTTCAACAGATTCTTTCTCAGCTTAATAATATGATTGACATGTTAGGTATCTCTTATAATGGTGTTAATATTTTGCCGTTTGAGAGTTCTGGTATAGAATATATAAAGAGAGGACATATCAATGGATATCTTTGGACAAAAATAATCCGGCGTAGTGTTATTGAAGATGCTAATATTCGTTTTGATCCTAAAAGGTATTCTCAAGAAGATTGGTTTTTTTTGATGCAGGTTTATCCTTTGTTGAAAAATGTTAGGCAAGTATCTATACGTGCATATATTTATAGTGATGATAATGAAAATTCTGTAATGCGTACTTCACAAGCAGAGCATACAAGAAGAAATGTTACTGACTCTCGAGAAACTATTTGTAATTTTAAGTCTTTTATTAATAGTTTAGGTGAAGAAACTTATGTTGAAGTTTACGGAAAATGGATGAATTTTTCTGTAGCAGGTTATCTTTATAGTCTTTTTCCTATAGATTATTCTTTGGAAGATGTTAAAAATGATCTAAAAATCTTCAGGGAAAATAATATATATCCAATAGGGAGGACTGGACGAAAAAAAGTTGATATGTTTGTGAAAATTGTCAACTATGAGTGGATTTACCTTCTGCTTATTAAATTATATAGGATATTTAAATAGAGATTATTTCTTTCTTCCATGAATCTATAAAGTAGATTTTTCTGTAGGTAATTTTAGATGTAATTATATCAAGAAATACAGTGAATATTATTAATAAATTGTATAATAAAGTCGATGTTTGATAAGATTTTTAATTTGTTCTTACCTTTTTTATATTTCACGCCAATTCTACGTCATAATTATACATGTAGGAGGCAATTACTTCTACCTTTATATAATAGCAAGAAGGTAGGAAAGAGTGCAAAAAAAGGCAATAAAACGATTATTTATATGGTGCAGCCAGAGACAACTTTCTCTGGTGGTTTGTCTGATCGTCTTAGAGGAATTACTTCTATTTATGCTGAATGTAAGCGACAAGGGTTACCTTTTAAAATAGTCTTTGAACCATTACATTTGCAGGATTATTTAGTACCCAATCAGTATAATTGGCAGTTAGATGATGAGGATATATGTTGGGATACAGAGAAAGTTTATCCTTGTACTCTTTTGACTTATCATCATAATCTTCGCAATTATTTACAACGATTTGCACAGCGTACAATTCTGCGTTATTATCTGAAGAAAGATTATCAGCAAATCCATATATATTCGAATATGGCAATTGCTGATAGAGAATTTAGTAGTTTATTTAATGAGCTTTTTCGGCCATCAGAGCAACTGCAGAGTTTGATAGATTTTCATCTTATGCAGTTAGGTGGTGTAAAAAAGTACATCTCTTTGACATTCCGTTTCCGACAGTTGCTGGGAGATTTTAAGGAGGGTGGTGATATCTTACCTGAGTCAGAAAGAGAATCTTATATTCTTAAGTGTATAAAAGGTGTAGAAGAATTACATTCAAGATACCCCAGTGAACGAATATTAGTAACAAGTGATAGTAAGAGGTTTTTAGATAGATTGTCTCATCTTGAATATGTATATGTTATTCCTGGTGCGGTTGTACATATGGGCTTTACTTTTGACGCAAGTCAAGATATTTATATAAAATCATTTATTGATTATTTTATGTTAAGTTATGCGAAAAAAGTTTTCCAAATGACGGATGAACTTTTGTTTTTAAGTGGCTTTCCTAAAAGAGCAGCAATGTTGACAAATGCTCCTTATGAAGAAATAAATTTAATATGAAAAAAATTGGATCAAATAGAATTATTTACTTAGATTTAGTTAAATTTTTAGCTATTTGGATGGTTTGCATAGGGCATTCATATTTATTGGTAGATATGAGTAGAGAATCAATTTTAAATAATTGGATATATTCGTTTCATATGCCTTTATTTATGATGCTATGTGGATATTTTTCTTTAAAATCTTATGAAAAAACAGTTGTTCTTTTTTTAAAACAAAAAACTATCCAGTTATTATTGCCTACAGTTACAATTTCTATCTTGACAATAATTGTTTGTTTTCTTATAGATTTACCAAATATTGCTATAGTTGCAAGAAGTGAAGCTATAGGAGGAATGTGGTTTCTAAGAACCTTATTTTTCTGTTTCGTATACACTTATCTTTTTAAACGATTTGGCTGGAAGGATTATTATACAGCAATAGGTTCTATAGTGCTTGCTCTTATTCTTCCTCATGGTTATTTCTTACAATTTAACTGGATGTTAATTTTCTTTTGGTTAGGTTACTTCCTGAAATGTTATAGAGAATTTTATGTAAAAAACCGAGCTTTTATTACGATGTTTTCTTTACTCGTTTTTATCTTACTGTGTGTACATGAGGCTCCTAAGGTTCTAACATATCATATTTTATTTTTTGCTCCGTGGCAATTATTTTCTCAATTTGTCTCTGGAGTTTTCGGTTCATTGTCACTGATAGGTGTTTCATATTATTTTTGTCTATGGTTTAAAGATGATAATTTTTTAGTTAAGAAGACGGCAGAGGTTGGTACGTATACTTTGGGGATATATGGTTTACAATCTATAATACTTCAACGTATTTTTGTAAAATACATTCATTTCGATACTCTATTTCTTTCAAATTGGATTACTGATTTCATTATTGTACCCGGTATAGCTTTGTTTTCTGTTGTTTTCTGCTATTATTGTATATTATTTTTAAAAAAAAGCAGGATAATAAATTTATTTTTCTTTGGTAATCAATACGAACGTTAAATAGTTGATAATATTTAATAATATTTAATAAACAGTTATGGTGTTATATATTATATTTTTTCTCCTAGTCATATCGATTAATTATATAGCTGAAAAAAATGGTTATAGAAGAAAACCTATATTAGCCTTCTCTTTCATTCTATTGGCTCTATTTGTAGGTATGTCCGACATGCTTGGTGGATATGATAGATATATATATGCAAGTTTATTTGATGACATTGCTGATATTACTAGAGCAGGAGGAAGTTATAAAGATGCTAGTATTTTTACATTATATTCATCTGAGATAGGTTATATTGGTTGCAATATTCTTATCTCATTTATTACAAGTAATAGATATGTCTTTATCCTATTATATACTCTTATTATATATTATCTATTTTACTTATCTATAAAGGATTATTGTATTAATTATACGTTTGGCATGATACTTTTTATGGGTTTAATGTTTTTCTTTACTTTTACTTATCTAAGGCAGATGGTAGGTGTCGGATTTGCTTGGTTTGCTATTAGGTATGTTTATAAGAAAGACTTGTACAAATTCATAATATGCGTATTGGTTGCAGCCTCATTTCACAATTCTGCTATAATTTTATTCCCATTATATTTCTTACCAATCAAACGTTTTAGTCAACGAAGTATTATTATTATTATGAGTATATGTTTGGTTCTTGGTTTGTCTGGTGGTCCTTCTGCATTATTCAGATTATATGGTGATGTAACAGATATGCAATATCGAACAGATTCTTATGCGGAGCAAGAGATTGGCTTTAGATATGAATATATCATAGAAGCATTAGTCTTTTTATATTTGATATTAAAGAATTATTCTATAATTCCAGATACGAAGAAAAACATAGTTCTGCTTAATACTTCTTTAGCCTTTTGTGCAATACTTTTACTTTTCGTACAATCTCTTAATGGTGGTCGATTAGGATGGTATTATTTGATAGGAGTAATAAGTACATTATCTTTAATTGCAAATAATGTCAAGAGTAATAATCAAACGAGGAAAATTATTCCTATTATATGCTTCTTACTTTTCTTCCGAATTGTGTATTATTGGGGGGTTATGCTTTCTCCTTATAAAACATTTTTTACAAATGGTGTACGTGAATATGACCCTATCTATGAAAAATACGAGTATGATGAGAATTATGCTATAGATAAGTTTTATAGGTGATGATTACAGTTCTAACACCTACTTATAATAGGGCTTCTTTACTTATAAATTTATATCAAAGTCTTACAAAACAGGACTTTGATGATTTTGAATGGGTGATTGTTGATGATGGTTCAACAGATACTACTACAGATATCGTAGATAAGTTTATACAAGAACGGAAAATAGTTATAACTTATATACAGCAGCTTAATGGAGGAAAGCATAAAGCCCTAAATAGAGGAGTTAAAGATGCAAAAGGTGAACTCGTTCTTATTGTAGATAGTGATGATAGTCTTCCTAATGAATCATTATCAATCATATATAGCCATTATGTCGACATTAAAGATAATTCTTCTATAGGCGGTGTATGTGGTTTGATGGCTCATCATGACGGAACTATTATAGGAAATAGGAAGATTTGTTCTTCGATGAATCTCAGTTCAATAGAGATGCGCTATAAATATGGTTTTGTTGGGGATGTTTGCGAGGTTTTTAAGACGGATGTTTTACGGGAGTTCCCTTTCCCTGAGATTGAAAACGAGAAGTTTTGCCCGGAAGCTTTAGTATGGAATAGGATTGCTACAAAATATAAGCTTCACTATTTCAATGAAGTTATTTATTATCGAGATTATCTTGATGGTGGATTAACATCTAAGATTGTACGAATCAGAATGAATAGCCCTATTGCCTCTATGATATGTTATGCAGAATTAAATCAACTCGATATTCCGTTTAAGGATAAATTTAAGGCTGCTATTAACTATTGGAGATTTCGTTTGTGTTATAGTGGGAGTAGAAGCTATCCGAGTTTACATGGATTATGGAATGTTGTTGCACCTTTAGGTTGGTTGATGCATTTGAATGATATACGTGTAAATAAAAAATAGTTATGAGTATTCTATAATTCATAATTATCCTTAGATATAGGTAAAACTGGAAAAGCAGTCATAAATTTGGTTTCTAATAGACAGATACGATACAAGCTATAGATTTTAGTGTCTTCTATGGAATATATATCATTACTCTTGTGTAAGTTTTTTGATTTTGCTGTCACTCTTATCACTAGGAAAAGTATCATAATCTATTGATTATATCTACTTTAAGATGAAATGTTAAAAGTGACAGTAAATAGTTTTAAACTTTTTGTTGTGTTTTTATTTGGAATGCTATTAATAAAGATTTGGCATTATAGAATAAAAGAAATAGAATAATGAGAATATTACAAGTCATAACATCTTTGGATATGGGAGGAGCAGAAACGTTGGTCGTTAATTTGATACCAAGGTTGCAAGCTTTGGGGAATACTGTGGATTTATGTATCTTTAATGGAAAAGAAACACCATTGACTCAAAGATTGAAGAAAGAAAGTCCACAGACAAAGATATATGCGTTAGGTCATGGGGTTTATAATCCGCTCTATATATTTAAACTGGTAAAGATAATGAAGAATTATGATATTGTTCATACGCATAATTCTTCACCGCAGCTATTTGTTGCAATCGCCAGTTTGTTTAATTCTCCAAAACTTGTTTCTACAGAACATAATACGTCTAATAGGAAAAGAAATTGGAAATGGTATCGCCCAATAGAAAGTTGGATGTATAGCAGGTATAATCATGTGATATGTATCAGTAAGATAGCAGAAGAGAAACTAAGAGAGTATATGGGAGGGGAATGGCTTGTCAAATCATCAAATAAGTACAAGTCAATTACTACAATAAATAACGGAATAGATGTCAATACAATATCAGAAGCTGAACCATGTAAAGAGTTGTTAGATTTAAAAGAAAGTCGTAAGTCTATTTTGATGGTGGCTGGATTCCGTAAACAAAAGAATCAAGATACTATTATTAGGGCTTTAACCCTATTAGATAAAGAAAAATATGAGATCTGGTTTGCTGGTATAGGTGAACGGATGGAGGAAGTAAAACAATTAGCTTTGTCTTTAGGCGTATGTGAACGAGTGAGATTTTTAGGCTTACGTACTGATATTCCAAATGTGTTGAGGGCTGCAGATATAATCGTAATGTCTTCTCATTGGGAGGGATTAAGTCTTAGTAATGTAGAGGGTATGAGTGCAC